>Ga0066863_10000528_pt1 | contig 18368 bp, 18 predicted proteins | sample ETN02SmetaG_2_FD_65495 | JGI IMG/M metagenome (GOLD analysis project Ga0066863, IMG submission 65495) | Marine microbial and viral communities from oxygen minimum zone, Eastern Pacific Ocean - ETNP2014F10-02SV253 | ecosystem: Environmental > Aquatic > Marine > Oceanic ...
CCAGTACCGCATCTGGAGCCTCAACTGGCGCAAGCATTCCAGATTCAGGAACTCCGTATTATGGATATGGTGGAGCAGTCAAGTGCCTTTCAGAAGGATATGGAGATGTCGCATTCGCTAAGGATTCGACAGTTGATTCATATTGCAATAATACTGATTCAGCAGATAATGAGGCATGGTGCCTTGACCTCGACCAATATGTCAAGCTCCCTGCATTCGGACAAGCACCTAGTCACCCAGTGATGTATAATCCAGCAAGATTAGATATCCAGACGAGAACGGCCATCCTCAACGCCCTCCTCTCATTGAATGACGAGATTTGGACCACAGAAATGAATGATGATGGATCTGGTATTTGCTACAACAAAGTCACACACAGCACTGATTCCACATCGGTAAAGAACACGTGTGGAAGTGAAATACTGGCAAATATCCTCAACACAGCAGGTCTGGTTGAAGCCAACACGCAGATTCATATGGGTACCTACAGTGCTGCGCTCAGTTCGATACCAGGGATCTTTGCCTACTATGACGACAAGTATCCCTCCACGCCTTCAGCATAGAGTTGAGGATTTGGCAGGTGGGACCTTCATGTGTAGCAATCATACGCACCATGCTGGGTCTTCACACGCGCCTAAAGGACGTTCGAACTATGGCGATTCTGCTGAATCGTGCAAAAACCGATGTGTTGCTTGTACTCGGATGAACAAGCCTCAGCCATTGAATGTCATTGAGCGGTTCAGAGAACGCTGTGCTCGGGATGACCCACCTTCTTTTCTGAAGGCCTCTCGACTATCTGAGCAAGAGTCATCCACAATTCTAATTATCATATAGTCAATGTAAATACAAAATTCTAGGGGTGCCTAAATGGATGCAGCAATTTCAGATTTAGATTTGAAATCCTCGTCTATATTAGAGGTAAAAAATCTCTCAATTGGATATGATGAAGTTTTGGCTTCTGGTACTAATCTGACAATTAATCCTGGGGAAATAATTTCAATTATAGGACCATCCGGAATTGGCAAAACCACGTTATTGAGGACAATTGCAGGTTTGGTTAAGCCCCTGTCAGGGGCAGTTCAATGTGGTATCTCAAAAAGAGGGGGAATTGGATACATACCTCAGAGATTGGGATTAGTGCGACATGCTAGCGTCTATCACAATGTCAGCCTAGGTGCTCGAGCAGGCACTCCTTTTCGATCGATACATGATGATGTGGATGGTTTTTTGTGGTCAAGGCGAAAAAATCGCGTCATCACTGCCATCGATGCAGTAGGGCTTACCGATAAGATGAGGGAACCTGTTCGCCGACTCTCCGGGGGTCAACAACGAAGGGTAGCAACTGCTCGTACCTTGGCCCAGCAGCCAGAGCTGATTCTGGCAGATGAGTTCCTTGGTGAGCTGGATGAGAGGAACGTCCAAATTGTCGTTGATGCTGTCAAGTCGCTCGTTGAGAGAGGTTCATCGATGATCATGGTCGAGCATCACGAATATCGAGCTATTGAACTCTCCAATAGAGTGTGGCGCATCAAGGATGGGCGCCTGATTGAGGAGGTCTTGACCTGAAGTATCGTCTCTGGTTCGCCGCTCTCGGCTTGATTCTGACCGGTTGGTGGGTCTTGGCAGATCTGGTCGATGGAGACTGGGGCCAGCTTGAAGGAGGTTGGGAGAATCTAGTGATCTTCTTTGAGGAGAGCATGTGGCCTCCTGACTGGAGAGTCATCGAGGCTCGTTCGTGGCCACCTTGTGAGGAGACGAACGAATTCTTCTGCTCAGTCGCTTACCTTGGGATGCTGGAGACGATCAAGATAGCCTTCATCGCCACTGCACTTGGATTCGTCATAGCCCTCCTCCTCTCTGTGTTGGCGGCAAGGAATCTCGTGCCAATCTGGATCTCAATCCCTGTCCGCGTTGTATTGGCAGCGGCAAGAAGCCTGCCGAGCATTATCTGGGCCATCTTTTTCGTAATCATCATTGGTTTTGGTCCACTGTCAGGAGTGTTCGCGATGACGTTCTACACAATAGGCTATCTTGGAAAATTGCAATACGAAGCCATCGAAGGTATGGCGAGTGCTCCCTTAGAGGCAGGTTGGGCGATGGGTCTGCATCGGCATGAAATTATTTTAGGAATCGTCATTCCTGAAAATAGCAATCATCTGGTCAGTCAGTTGATGTTCATGTTCGAGTACAATGTCCGTCATGGGACAGTCATTGGGATCGTTGGCGCTGGCGGTATAGGTTACTACATCAACACTTATCTCAAGATGCTGCAGTATCAGAAGGTCTTCGCCTTACTGATAGTCGTCTTTGTAGTCGTGGTTGTAATCGATCTGCTCTCGATGCTGTTCCGTTCATTCGTCAATGAGGAAGGGGATGTGAAACGACCGGGATGGCTTGGTGTTCTACTCACTCCTGCTCAAGCACTCAAGCGTTTCCATCATGTCGGAGAAGAGGAATAATCTTCACTCATCTATCGTTTCTGGTGTTTCAGGTTCGGGTAGGGAACGAAGCTCAACCTCAACCACTTCTGGTTGTTTGATCTGCTTGGTGAGGCCTTCTTGTAGGCGCAGTTCGTGCAGTTTTCTGACCTGAGGATTGATCTTTTGTTGGAATGAACCAACTGAACTGTTGTATGATTCAACTGCCAACTTCAGATTTTTCCCAACCTTTTCGTAGTGTTCGGACCATACTGCGAAGCGCTTGTACAATTCTCTACAAATCTCGATGGCAACTCTGGTATTCTTGGCTTGTTCAACCTGTCTCCATTGGAATGCAATGGTTCGGAGTAATGCTAACAAAGAGACGGGAGAAGCCACAAGGATATCTTCTTTCATGGCAAATTCATGCAGGTCCCTCTCAAAATCAAAGGTGACAGCAAGGAGTGCTTCTGAAGGGACGAACATGACTACTGCCTCGACATCTCCATCAACAGCTTCTCGATATCCCTTCGATTTGAGTTCCTTTACACGACCTCTGAGTGCTTTGGCGTGCTCTTGCAAGAGAGCGATTCTGCTCGCCTCATCGGCTTCATCGATGGATTCCAAGAACTTCTTTCCAGTCGCTTTGGCATCAATGGGTATCTTTCCCCCGCCAGGGATATTTACAACAAAATCAGGAATCTTGCGATCGTCCTGCCCCTTTTGTTCAACGTAATCTATTCCTTCCCGTAGTCCAGACATCTCGAAGATGTTGCCAAGACTCACTTCACCCCAGTTTCCACGCACGTTAGCACTCTTGGTGAGTGCAGTGGTCAGGCTGTTGGTCTCTCGACCTAGACGGTCAGCTCTGGAGATCATCTGTTGGACATGTTCTTTGATTTCTCCATATGCTTCACCTCGGGCTTTCTCCATGGCTTTATTCTCAGTTTCCAAGGCTTTGATCTGGTCGGATAGCGGCTTGAGCAACCCTTCAATCTCAGTCTTTCTGACCTGCAAGTCCTTACTTCCCTCTGCCTGTTGTACTTTCAGAGCCTGCTCAGCGAGGGCAAGGAATTGTTCATTGTTAGCGGCGAGTGCTTCAGCTGAGAGTCTGCTGAAGATTCCCTCGAATTCGGGAACTCCTTGAACCTGGGGTTTGCGAATCAACCAAGCGAGGAGGAATCCTAAACCCGTGGCAATCAGGATGAGAATGAACTCCAGCGGCTCGATCATTGAGTTCCCTCTCAGGGGGTTATGGATGGTAGTTCTTCAACTACACGATGCTCATGTTCAGGCGATGGCAACACCTGCGATGAGCAGGATGCCAACGACCATGTGCATGTAGATAGTCTGCTCATTGGCCGATATCAGTGAGCGCTGATTGTATTCGTTGATGAGTCGCTGCGCGAGATGGTAGGCCCAAGGTGCGCAAGCAAGGCAGATCAATGCATACATTGGGAGGATGCTTGCTGCCCCAAGGCCCACGATTGAGGCGTAGGCGAGAATCATCAGGATTGCATAGCCGTAACGAGCCCGCTCGACACCCAACATTGCGACGAGATGGATCTTTCCAGTAGCTAGATCCGAGGGTGTATCCGGGAACTCGTTGATGTACAGGATACAAGTGGTGATCAGTCCAAGAGGGATGCCTAGGGCGAGGGCCGACCATGAATGCACTCCTGTGTATGCGTACACTGTCCCCATCGTCATGAGAGGTCCGAATAGCAGCCCGATGGTCATTTCACCCATGCCATGTCGTGTTGAGAGGCGCAGCGGTGGTGCGGTGTAGAAAAAACCACCCAGAGCCCCAGCCAGTCCATACCAAAGGACACCTGGTCGGTCTGCACCGAGCATAAGCCACAGACCAATAGCACCTGCAAGGGTGAGCAGGGTCGAGGCCAAGATGGCCTGGCCACGCAGTGTGATCAAGCCTAACTCGACAGCCCTCGAACCACCGGAGTATTGGAGGAAGTAGTCATTGTTCGCATCGTCGACACCATTCTTGACATCGAAGTAGTCGTTGAATACGTTGGCTGATAGATGCAGGAAGGCAGCGGCGAACAGGATTCCCATCACGCCAAGACCCCATACTCCATTGTCGACCATCCCATTCCAATGCGCCCACACAAGGGCTAGGATGGCAGGAATCAGGGCTGCCGTAACGAATGGTAGTCTGAGTATCACGAGGCCGGTGATTAGCTTGGTGGTGAAGGACGTCGGGGGAATTGCAGCTTCTGGGTCCTCGTCGAACAGAGGCTCTGTTCGACCACAATATCCAATCTGAATCTTCTTGCCGTCAATCGTCTTGTAAGTTGGTGTGATCTTGATGTTAGCGGCGAACTTTGACCGATCTTTTCGAACGAATGCAGTTTTTCCCCTGTATTCACCATTCTGTGAAGCTTCACTCAACCAGTTCCCCACATGTCCGAGCACAATAGTGCCAGGGCTGAACATGGAGACCCTTTTCTTGCCGATGATCTCCTCCTTTGAGTACCCGAAGATTTTCTCGGCACCATCGTTGAATGTCTTAATTCGTCCTTCCATGTCGCAGGTGATGACTGAGACCCATTTCTCGTCGCTATCACTGCCAGTGCCATCCATGCCTTTGGGCAGTGAAAGCCCTTCTTGAATCATTGGTCAAGGTCACCATTTTCAGGCGACCATGGAACCTGGCAGAACACCTTCAGGAAGCTCAAGCAGACGAACAGCCCCGTCTGGTTCAAGTGCCCCTAGGACGAGGAATTGTGAGATGAAACCGGTTGGGAGTGTCTTGTTTCCGAGGTTGATTGCACCAATCACTGTTCGACCCATCAACTGGTCATGAGAGTAATTTGTGATTTGTGCAGAACTCCATAGTCGCCCGATCACAGGGCCGAAATCAACTTCGATCTTGTACGAAGGCTTGCGCATCTCTGGGAACCCCTTGACAGCGGTCACAACTCCGACTTTCAGATCGAGGTCGAAGTAGGCAGCCACACCAACGTCCTCTTTGCGTTCGAGTTTCTCAGGATGGTAGGTTTCCTTCTTCACATCGATTTCGTGCTGACCCATTCTATCACCTTACCGACAGTTCCCGAATGCACATTCCTTCATCAGTTGCCCGGTCACTTCATCAGCGATCTAGGGATGAATGGAATCTATCACGCATCTCATGGAGCACGACCTTTGCCTCACTCTGCCCTTCAATGATGTGGGCGATGATTCCTTCCATGATAGGAGCAGGATCAGTTCCTCCGCACGTGAACAGGTCTAGTGCGACCAACCCTTCGTCGGTGTAAGCGTGTGCTGTGAAATGAGATTCATCCAGAAGGATAACTAGTGCAAAACCAGGTGGTGAGACCTTGCCTTCGAAGAGAGATACTTCTTGGCCAACAACCCTGATTCCGGCCCTCTCAATCAGGTAGCGGGAGTGTTTGAGGATCGAATCAGCGAGTGTCTTGGGGTTACCGTGTATCCCTGTGAGGTCAATGAGGATGTGAGTGCCTCTGGCACCGGCTTCGGGCATCACAAATCACCTTGCTCCTGCTCGTTCGACCAATGCTGCTAGAATGAGCGGAAGGACGATGCTGGCATCTGATTGCACAGAGAATCTTGGAGCTTCTAATTCCAGCTTCCCCCAGCTGATTTTCTCTTGGGGCCAAGCACCAGAATATCCACCATATGAGGCAGTGGAATCGGTGATCTGTCCGTACCACGCCCACTTTCTAACCTCCCGTCCAAGGTCCTGCTCGAGCATCGGTGCTACACAGATCACGAAGTCTCCAGCGATGCCACCACCTATCTGGAGCAATCCCGTCGGTCGGTCACTGGCTGCATACCATGCAGCTAGATCCATCATCGCTTCGACTCCAGATTTCACGATCCCAGAGTTCGAGACCGAGCCTTCGATGCACTGGGCGGCGAAGATATTTCCCGTTGTTGAATCCTCCCATCCAGGAGTCCAGATAGGAACCTGCTTGCTCAGAGCCGCGTCGAGCCATGATTCGGATGGTTCACCACTCCATTCCTCCTTGATTCCTCCATTCTGGAGGACCTGCTGGAGATATTCGTGCGGGAAATAGCGCCGACCTTCCCGCTCTGCAGAGCTCCAAACATCAATCAAGCGACCCTCGAGTTTGCGAACTGCCTCAGCCTCTGGGATGCAGACATCGGTTACGCGATTCATGCCTTCTTCACACAGAGCCGCGTCATTGGATGCGCTGAATTCATGCCAATCAGCCACTGTTCGATATGAATCCCCAGCGATTCTTCGGAAGGTATCCTCCTCAAGATTTGCTCCTGTCGTGCTGATGCCATGGATCAGTCCTGCTTTGATGGCAGGCCTGAGTGAGCGACCAATCCGTGCCGTGCTCATAGCTCCTGCAAGAGAGATGACCAACCTTCCTTCGCAACGCAAATGGTCCCAGAGAGAGGTGATCATCCGTTTGAGGACACCGGCGTTGAAGTGGTGAAAATGTTCCTCGATGAACTGATCGATGACCATGTCTCCTGCCTCAGGATGTGGCTTGGACGCCATCGGGCCATAGAACGAGAATCAGTGTGTGCCCCCGGGTCTCGGGTGCATGCTTCGAACCGGGTTCCATCCATACGACCGAACCAGTAGGGTAGGTCCCATTCTCATCGACGACTTCGCCTTCAAGGACCATGTATGCTTCACCCCCAGTATGTTCGTGGGGTGCAAAGGCTCCTTCGTCGACTTGCTCAGCACATTCGTACAGTACTAAGCTAGCACCATCCTCTCTTGCCAGTTTACCGAGTCGAACCCCCGTCCCGAAATCTCGCCATGAGACCTCATTATTGAGGGTCGTTTGATCGATATTGAACGACAACCATGACCCGCATTCGACTGAGAAGACCATATCTCGCTGCACGTGGGTGCAGCCGTTGAAACCATCGGTCCCCATTCACTCGTCCACGTTGGCACCTAGAACCGAACCTTGATGGCTAACGAGACCGACCATGTGGTGTGAGCGCTGAAGGTGCAGATCCGGCTTCTGAGTCTGGGCCCGACTTTGCGAGCATGACTGTTAGTGGCCTCAAGGGTGTTGCGAAAGAGCGCGGCCTAACAGGTATTTCCAAGTTAAGGAAAGGTGAACTGATCGCTTTGTTGGAGGATAGTTCTGAATCAGAACCTATTCCCACTTCCACCTATGATCCCACTCCAGTAGCAGTGATTGATGACTCGGTGATCAAGGAGACTCCTCCACCTGTCACAGTCGTTGTTGGAGCATCCTCTGCTCCCAGAGATTCTCAGATAATGGGATCTCTCAGTTCGACAGGATCCACTGTCCAACCATTTGCAAGTATCCAAGTGGTGGAGCCCCCGAGCAGATCGGCTAAGGTAATCGGAACCATTGTGTTGGTTGGAGGAGTTCTGTATATCCTGTATGGTATGTTGACCGTGCTCTCAGGAGCCATACTACCCTTCCTTCCTCTTGACCAGATGTCCCCGGAGGAGCGGGCGCAGATTGAAGCAGTTCCCCAAAGTCTGTTATTCTTCGAAGGATTCTCTGCGATTGTTTTAGCAACCTCTCTCATTGTGGCCGGGGTGTGGATGGGGGCATACAAACGTAAAGGAGTTCACCTCGGACTTCTTACTGTCGTCCTGATGTTTGTCAAAGACGTGCTTGAGATGGCCTTCTATCCAGATATCTCTGGATTCAGCGATGTCATCTTCAGCATTATGGCCTCTGGCATATGTGGCCTGATCATAGCTATCCCTCTGTTTTCAGTGAACCATGGATTGGATGATGTGGGTTTGTTCGGACTTTATGATGAGAACGACGATCCATTATCTCAGTACGATTCTATCTGAGCCCCGAGGTTAGGTTTGACTCAAAGTGCCAAACAACGAAGTGCATGAAGGCAATGGTGGCAACATGGATGTTCTTATCGTTGGTAGTCTCGCCTACGATAGCGTTCAGTCACCTGCGGGTTCGGTCGATGAAGAACTTGGAGGTTCTGCCACATATGCTGGTCTTGCTGCAGCCTTCCACCGTCGTCGTCTTGACCTCAATTCTGTAGGTATTGTTGGAGTTGTTGGTGATGATTTTGGTGACAGTGACCGGCAATGTTTGGAATCAGCAGGACTCGATTTGAGCGGCTTGGAAACTGTCGAAGGTCAGACGTTCCGGTGGCGAGGTTCCTATCATGGGTCGATGGCCGAGGCTGAGACTCACGAAACCCACCTGAATGTCTTCGAACATTTCCAGCCTCAGGTTCCCGATCACGCTACCTCGCCGACCATTACCTTTTGTGGTAATCTTCATCCCGCCATACAAGCAGATGTGCTCGAACAGGCAGCACCGACGCGTTTGTCGATGCTTGATTCGATGAACCTCTGGATTCAGATTTCCCGGGATATTCTCATTGATGTGATGGAAAGGGTCGATCTAGTCATCATCAATGACGGCGAGGTGCGCATGCTAGCCAATGATGACAATTTGGTGCGAGCGGCAGCGACCGTGCGTGCGATGGTCGGTGCCACCTATCTCGTAATCAAGCGTGGTGAGCACGGCGTATTGGCACTCCACCCAGATGGTATGATTGCACTTCCCGCATACCCTGTTTCTGATGTCGTCGACCCCACAGGTTGTGGTGACACGTTTGCTGGGACGATTGCAGCCTGTTTGGCACAAGGTGATGGTGCGTTGTCGCAGGATGAGTTGCGCATCGCTCTTGAGGCAGCAACAGTGACCGCTTCATTCACCTTGGAGGCTTTTGGAACTCAGTCTCTTGCGGACCTTGAAACCTCAGCCTTCGATGCTCGTCTTTCTACGTATCGCACAATCATCCATGGTGGATGACCTATCTCTGTCATGTTGGGATGGCAAAGCGTGCTGCGGTGATTTCTGGCATCTTCGTCACGATACCACGTTCATGTAGGTCTGCTATGATGCGATGGCACCCCTCTGTCATTTCTTCAGGAGTTGTCAATCCCATCGACCCTATGCGGAATATTCGTCCTTTCAGATGGTCTTGGCCACCAATCACGTGGACCTGATGTGAAGTTGCAAGATTGCTGCGCCATTTATCGTCAAGCCCTTCTGGAATTTTTATCGATGTCACTGTATCCGATTGTGAACCATATGGTGCATACAGCTCAAGTCCCACTTCGCTCATGAGGTCACGCACTCCTTGTGCCAAGCAGCGACACCGTGCGTGTCGCCCTTCAAGTCCTTCTTCCATCAGTTCTTCCAGTGCCACGGCCCAGCCAATAATCAGGTTGATTGCAGGCGTCCAAGGTGTCTGTTCATCCCGTGCCTTCTTGATCGCATCCTCTAAATCGAAGTAGAACGACTTCGTTACTTCACCCCTACAGCGCTCAGCGAATCCGTCGCTAATCGCTATGGCTGCCATGCCTGATGGGCCCGCCGTACACTTCTGTGCTCCCATTGCCGCGGCGGCCACCTTCCATTCTGCCAGTGGTGCAGGCATTCCACCGATGCTGGTGATTCCATCGAGGATGAATTCAACATCGTGTTCTTGAGCGATATGTGATAGTGCTGCAGCGTCTTGTGCGATGCCAGATGATGTCTCATTGTGACAGATGGCAAGCATCGTATGTGAACCGGCTGCGAGAATGCGGTCTATCTCTTCGAGATTGAAGGTCTGATCCCATTCATAAAGCAGGTGCTCAACCTTCCCGAATCGCTCAGCTATCTGAGCGACTCGCTCCCCGAACTTACCATTGCTCGGCACTAGTACCCTATCTTCGGGTCCCATCCTGTTGGCAAAGATCATCTCCATGGCTGCCGTTCCCGAGCCGCTGACCGCGAGCACTGCATATCCATCTTCACCGAAGGCCGAGGTATGCTCCATATTCTCAGGGGAGGGGGTAAGTCCGAATGCGTGGCGCAAACCTCTGTTCAGACGTCTCATGTGTGCTCTGAATTCGTTTGACCGTGCAGTCATGGCTGGAGCCGACATCGCCTTGAGAGTCGCTTCCGACATCCGTACAGGACCCGGTATCAGAAAGATCTCTGACAGCCCATCACTCATTGGACCACGCTCCGGTCCTCAGTCCTTGAACGAACCCCTCATTGAAGACAAAGGGTTCTTTGAGACTGTGTGTAATTGCTCAAACAAGTGCGCTACCATCTGCTGCAGTTCGCTTCTTGAGAATGGTCATGATGAAATCGACCAAGGCCCATATCCCTAAGCCTCCAAAGGTGACAAGTTTCAGAATTCCAAACTTAGTATCTCCAAGATAGAATCGATCGACTCCAAAGTACCCCAAAAAGAAGGAAAGGAGAAGGGTGACCATCCACGATTTTTGCCCCGCTATAGGCGCTCCTGCCATGCCTCCCATTGGTGCAACTCCCATCTGCAGCGGCATTCCACCCATCGGCGCAGCTCCCATTTGTGGTGGCATTCCTGCCTGTGGAGCCATGCCGGCCATTGGGTCTGGTGCCATTCCTGCTTGAGGTGCCATACCGGCCATTGGAGATCCCATTTGCCCTCCTGGCATTGCTTGCTGCGGTGGTGCAGCTCCCAATGGATCAGCCATTGGAGCCCCCATCGGTCCTCCTGGCATTGCTTGCTGCGGTGGTGCAGCTCCCAATGGATCAGCCATTGGAGCCCCCATTGGTCCTCCTGGCATTCCTTGCTGTGGTGGGAATTGACTTCCATCAGGTGCTGCCAGATTGACTGGGTTGGCCACTGAGGCTGCAGCCTGCTGCATCTCAGAGGAATCGATAATGGTGTCCTGATTCAAATCGAAATGTGGGGCGACCTGGGCGACCTGCTCTGGTAATACACCTGCCTGCTGCGCTGCTTGCTCGACCATCACTGGCTCGATCGCGGAGGTAGGAACGACCTGTTCGGGCGTCGTGGCTGGAATCCACTCTGCCCCGTTCCACATCCATTTTCCGTCATCACTGTACACAGGGCCTGTCATAGATGAGGCACTGTAGCCACTTCTTTTTGTTCTTTGCAAGCATTTAGAAATGGGAATCTAACAGACGAGGGTCTGAAAACCATCCTCTGATTCCCGATGATGTGGTCCTCCCGATTCGAATCGGTGTTATCGCAAGTCAAGGTGCTCGCTCAGACCACTGCTCCTTGATCAGCCTCGCATCAAAGGAGTGTAATCTTGATGTGGAAGTGCGCATGGTCTTCGAATCCAGAGATCTCGATGGCTGTAATGCAATCATAGCTCCAGGTGGCGAATCGACGACGATGCGTCTTGTCGCAGGTGGTCTATTTGATGCCTGCTGGAAGATGTTGCGCAGGGACTCTGATGTCGGCTTCCTCGGTACCTGTGCTGGACTGATTATTGCCGCATCCCCGGCCGATGGTGGTCCACCACTGCTCGATGTCGAAGTGGAACGCAATGGTTGGGGGGGTCAACGAAATTCCTTCACTGCTGTGCTTCGTAGCAGTCTTGACACAAGGTCGTCATTGACAGAATCAGATTCAGTGCCAAATTCTTCTCGGACAGATGGTGGAGGTGAACGCAGTGTTGGCATCACAACATTAGAATCTCCTCCCCGGCAAGATGAAGTTGCCTTCATCAGGGCTCCTCGCATCCGCAGCATGGGTCCAGAGGCCGAAGGCATCGCATGGCTCGGGGATGAGGTCGTTGGTGTGCGCCAGCATGGCAACCGATTCGGATTAACTTTCCATCCTGAATTGACTGGTCTTCTGACCTACCATGTCGCTCTGCTTGAATCCTGTTTCGCCACTAGCGGGGTGGAGTTGTGAGCATCTCGCTACCCATGGCTCGGATCGAACCACCTGAAGAGGGTGAAGCAGATGGCTGTTTACAGTGCATGGAAGGGCGTAAGCTCGTGCTCTTTGTCACAGGTCGTTGTCATTGGAAGTGCGATTACTGCCCCCTCTCTAACACGCGACGTGAATCCGCAACCATGTATGCCAACGAACGAGCCTGTACGACGATGGATGAGGTCATTGAAGAGGCAAGAGCGATGGATGCCAGCGGAACTGGAATCACGGGAGGTGACCCTATGATGGACAAGGAGGCAAGTTTAGCAGCAATTCGTGCCCTCAAAGGTGCATTCGGTGATAGGCACCACATCCATCTGTATACCTCGTTACCCGTTGAGTCTGCTGTGATTGATGACTTGTCGGACGCGGGTCTTGATGAGTTGCGCTTCCATCCTCTTGACCTTGACCTCTCTCGCTATCGTTCAGCGCTTGCAGCAGCCAGTGCGTCGGGAATGGCAGTTGGCATCGAACTTCCAGCCATGCCCGATCAGCGCCAGGAGATGTTCGCTCTGATTGAGACCTTGCGTAATACAGATGTCGATTTCTTGAATTTGAATGAGTTGGAACTGACAGTTGGTAATGATGAACAGATGGCAGTCCGCGGATTCAACCTCGGTGTAGCATCTCCTGCAGGTGCTGAGGGTAGTCTTGAACTGGCTAAGGACCTGAAATCTCGCATCATCGCTGCCGGTGCTGGTGAAGTGGATCCCTTTGATGGTGAACGGCGCGAACCGTATGGTTTCCATCTCAAAGTGTGCACTGCCTCGTACAAGGATGCAGGACAATTGCGTGCTCGGTTCCGTCGCCGTGCAGAACATACTCTTCGGCCTCATGAAGCACTGACTGAGGACGATACTCTTGTTTTCGGCGTTATCCTCTCAGATGACGCAGATGGACTCGAAGATGATGCAGCGTCCTTCTTGTCGGCCACAGGACTTGCGTCAACCTCTATTCGTGTTGATGTAGCCAAACAACGTATTGAGATCCCCTTCGTCGTTGCCGAGGATCTCGCAGGTGATATCGACCGTCCTGTGGCGATTGTTGAGATTCATCCCACGCATGAGAGGTTGGAGGTGAGTATGGTCTGGCTGAATGAGCAGCGACCTTCCTTCAAACATCCTGGGATGTGATTTGACCACGCGACTATCAAGCCAGACGTCTTCTCAACAACGTGGCTCCAACTTCCGGTCCGGTCCGTACAGGCCATTTTTCTGGGCTGTTCATGATTCTCATCTTGCTACTCATGGACCTTGCTTGGAACACTTCTTCGTCGATTGTGCTGCACGAAGATGGGACTGAGGCAGCAGCCCCTAGAGGTCGGTCCGTCACCACTAGTCCTGCCGGTGGTGCAATCGTAGCTTGGCATGATATGACGCGTCTTGAAGTAACGTGGACAGACGAATCACCGGAAATCAGCAGCGCTACTTCTGAGGTGGTCAGTAATCGGACTGGAATAATTGGTGGTACTTCACTTTCTGTGGTAGGCGATACCGTGAGAATCACTCTTCCAGAACGCGACTGCGATGCTCTTACTGGTGAACTTTACGAATTATGCCCTGCTGGTGAACACATCTCCGTTACACTCAGTGGAGTGACGAATGCCAGCGGTGTTCCACTCGCTGTAGATGACTGGGATTTTGAAGTGGGACTAGCCCAAGTTCGTATTACCAGTCCCGCCGAGGGTGAGCACCTCAACACCTCATCTCCACTCGTCGTGTTCGAGGTAGACAATCACACTGCCCAAACCATCGGTCCACACATCCACTATGGATACGATGAGCACGATGCAATCAACCAGAAGATGCACAGAACATCCGATTCGATTACATTCCGCAATCTTGCCGATGGGGAGCACCTGCTTTTTGTTGACCTACGCTCCGGTTCCCATGATTGGCTCGGCCATCTTGAATCGGTTGCCAGCGTTACCGTGACTATCGATACGACCGCACCGACAGTCGAAACCAATCAGATATCCCCGGCTAAGGACGCCACCAATGTACCCTTGAACAGTACCGTCTCGATACGTATGAGTGAGCAGATCGTGAACGGGTCGACGCTGACATTGTCCACTTCTGGTACCGTCCTGAATGGCTCGATAGGCCAAGTCACGGCAGGGAGTAAGGGTGAACTGACTTTTGTTCCCGATGAACCGTTGCTCCCGGGAACACAGTACACCGTTCAGGTCACAGGTGTTCATGATATGGCTGGAAATCCTATGCAGATCTTCACCACTTCATTCACTACAGTTCCTGCACCTGATGTGTCACCTAATGGGACGAACACGTCCACTATTACGCTCCCTCTCGACAATTCATCGTCAATCGGCGCTCAGGAGATGCTCCAGACCAAATCGGATGGATGGGTCGAGCAGTGGGGTGAATTGACTCTAGCCATCGCCGCTATCGCGGTTTCTACCATTGGTTGGTTTCTACTTCGAAGGGGGCGTGCTAAGGTGCGGGGCTATTTGCAAAACCTTTCTCAACTTGTTAGTGAACTTGGGAATAACGTCGAAGAACTCGATCGCCAGATAGATCGAATGAAGTCGGATGTTGAGCAGGATTATCACAAGGGTCGCATCGATGAGCAGCAGTACCAACTCGTTGAGCAGAAGTTAGAGGATGCACGCCGAGCAGTCAGAGAGCAGGAGATTCAGGAACGGTTCGGTGATGTTTCCTCATCACTGTCAGCCTCCCTACAGGTTGCACTCTCTGATGGCCGAATCGACGCTGCTGAGGTTCAGCAACTTCTCTCACAGAGCGATTCCCTCGCCGACGAACAGCGCGGTGAACTGGAGCAGATGCTACAGCGTTGGAGGACCGAGGATGATTCTTCATGAGTGTCCCTCTGGTCAATGATGAGTGTACCACATCCCTTTGAAGGAATGACCTGTAGCCTGAACATGGCCGACGCTTACGATGCTTTGATCGCCCGGTTGAAAGAACTCTCTGTGATGGGGGAAATTGGGGCGACTCTTGCCTATGATCAAGAAGTGTTCATGCCATCATCAGCGACCCAAGCCCGCGGTGATGCCATGGGCTGGTTGGCCAAGGAGATGCACGCTAGGTCAACCGATACCTCTCTTGGTGAACTCATATCGTCCTGTGAATCAGATGATGTGTTCGGAGGTCTCGATGTCGATCAGAAGGCCAACATCATCGAGGCCCGCAGAAGCTGGGAGAGGTCAACACGGCTGCCAGCCGACCTTGTCGAAGCCACTGCCAAGCATCAGGCCCTTGCTCAAATGGTCTGGGCAGAGGCAAGAGCTGCGAGTGATTTCTCACGATTTTCAGGAACCTTGTCGACCATGCTTGACTTGAAGAAGCAAGCAGCATCTCTTCTCTCAGATGGCGGTGATCACTATGATGCCTTGCTTGATCTGTATGAGACAGGTCTGACTCAGTCAGCTCTTGATCCCATGTTCGCAGAACTTGAGGCAACACTCGTACCTCTCCTAGCTGGGATTCAAGCAGCTCCAGCTCCCACGTTGTTTCGTTTCGAGGATCATGGTCCTTATCCGATTGCGGTTCAGGAGGCGTTCGGTCGAGAGATTTCTGAAGCACTGGGATTCGATTTCAAGCGCGGACGGATGGATGTATCCACCCACCCCTTCTCATCAGGATTATCGACGAATGACATTAGATTCACTACGCGCTATGATTCACTTGAGCCGCTATCTGCCTTCTATGGCACGTTGCACGAGACTGGACACTCACTTTACGAGCAGGGATTAGACCAGTCTCATATCCGAACGCCTAGGGGCGAGTCTGTCTCGCTTGGAGTTCATGAATCTCAATCTCGCTTCTGGGAGAACACAATCGGTCGTTCTCGTCCGTTCTGGGAGTGGCTATGGCCACGAATGGTCAAGCATTTCCCACAACTAGATGGGGTGGCGGATGCCGAGCAGGCATTCCGAGCAGCGAACTGTGTCGGGCCCACATTCATCCGTGTCGAAGCCGACGAGGTAACCTACAATCTGCATATCCTGTTGCGCTATCGTATCGAGCAGAGATTGATAGCGGGCGATCTATCTGTTGATGAACTTCCAAAGGCATGGGATGACATGATGGAGAACATGCTTGGTATTCGGCCAACTAATGCCGCAGAAGGGTGTTTACAGGACATACACTGGTCCTTCGGTGCTTTCGGGTATTTCCCAACGTACACACTGGGTAACCTGTATGCTGCCCATCTATTCACTACCATTCGCCAAGATGTCTCTGAACTCGATGACAAGGTTGCAGCGGGTGAGTTCGCTCCTATTCTCACATGGCTACGCAACAAGATTCACTCAAAGGGTTCTGTCACGACTCCCGAAGGCATCATTGAAGCAGCATCGGGTCGCCCACCGACAGCCAAGGCCTTTCTGGATTCACTGTCTGCTAAGATGTCCAAACTTCATGGCTTAACGTCCTGATGCGGCAGCCCTATCAACCGTGGACCATGGCACGAGCCGTGGAATCAGGCAGACTGCTCCTCGAGGTCGAGGAGGTGCAGAAGGCATTTGGCCCTATCACGGTACTTGAGGACGTCTCATTCAATGTTCATGAGGGTGATAGAATCGGCCTCGTCGGTGCGAATGGATGTGGTAAATCGACCCTTCTCGATATCCTCAGTGAAGGAGGTCAAGATCTCGGTGAGATTCGCAAGGTTGACGGCCTGCGCTTGGCCTATGTTACACAGGTCAGGGACATCGCTGAGGATCTGAGCATCGGAGCGGAACTCGAGCGAAAGCCACGACAGTTCAAGGAGATCGAGGAGGAACTGCGAGGTATTGAGGTCCAAATGGCTGATCCAGCCTTCTATGATGGTGATTGGCAAGGGGTCATGGATCGCTATCAGGAACTACAGGCGACTCTCACCACTTCAGGAGGAGGGGATGTCAGCGGCCATGCCACTGCCATTCTTCGATCCCTCGGTCTTGAACACCTCGATCTCTCACAGACTGTTTCGGACCTTTCAGGTGGTGAGCGCGCAAAGGTGGCGCTCGCACGTTCATTGGTCGGAGTAGGAGCCATCGACTTGCTGATGCTGGATGAGCCAACCAATCACCTTGATATCGAGACTGTTGAGTGGTTGGAATCCTATCTTGTTGATTATGAAGGTGCAATGATCCTCGTCAGCCACGATCGATTCTTTCTGGATAAGGTCTGCAACCGTATAGTTGAGATTGAAGGTGGAGAATCTGCAACTTATCTCGGAAATTACACCGAATCGCTGCGTATCAAGAAGGCAGTGCGAGATTCAGATGAGGCAGCCCTGAAAACAATTGAGAAGAAGATAGATCATACGACTCAGGCACTTAAACACATGAAACGGGCGAACAAGTACGATAAATCCATCTCATCGAAGCATAAGATGATTGAAGAGTTACAGAAGGAACGTAAAGCACTCAGGACCCGGATGAAATCCGCCCCCAAACCTCTGCACATCAATATCGATGCAGTCGAGAAATCTTCCAAGGATATGATTGAGATCAAGAATGGTGGGTTGACCTATCGTGGAGAGGAAGACAAAGTTGTCTACGAAGGGCTTGACCTTGAGATTCGCAAAGGCGACCGTCTTGGCATCGTAGGTCCTAACGGCAGTGGCAAGACCTCTTTGCTCAAAGTGGTACTCGGTGTTCAGAATCTGAGTGATGGCGTGCTTGATGTCTCGCCAGGCGTTCAAACAGGGTATTTTCATCAGGACCATCGGTCACTGGATTTCACAAATACGTGTGTCGATGAGATCACTGCAGTTGCTCCCAAGATGGAATATGGCAAGATACGCGGTGCACTGGGGCGGTTCCGAATCCAGAAGGAAGCAGCTCATTCAAAGATAGGGGACCTGTCAGGTGGCCAGAGGGCGAGAATAGCCATCCTCAAACTTCTGCTTGAGCCCACAAATCTCTTGCTCCTTGATGAGCCTACCAACCATCTCGACCTGCCCTCGAAGCATGCTCTTGAGGAGGCCCTTATCGGCTACGAGGGCTCGATGCTCGTTGTCAGCCATGACAGGTATTTCCTCGATAGAGTAGTCACTGGCATCCTTGAGGTCAAGGATCGCACGATCATCCGCCATGCTGGTTCCTACACAGAATATCTCAGCAGACGCGAATGAAGTCCTCGAATCGAGGTGTGGGAAAGGTCATGAACGAGTGGTTCAATTGCGTGCGATACGATGGTCCGCACGCGAGCAGCCCTTGGCTTGGTCATGCTCATGGTGCTGAGCACCTTGGTGTCT
>Ga0066863_10000530_pt1 | contig 18346 bp, 5 predicted proteins | sample ETN02SmetaG_2_FD_65495 | JGI IMG/M metagenome (GOLD analysis project Ga0066863, IMG submission 65495) | Marine microbial and viral communities from oxygen minimum zone, Eastern Pacific Ocean - ETNP2014F10-02SV253 | ecosystem: Environmental > Aquatic > Marine > Oceanic ...
TATTCATGGAAGATTTGTAAATAAATTAATTTCTCAATATTTGCAAAAAGGATTGCATACTGTATCTTGGGATTCCAAAAATAATGCTAATGAGACTTTGCCATCTGGATTATATATATATCAGTTAAATAGTTATGGTGTGTCAATTAGTAAGAAAATGATATTGTTAAGATAAAATTTCTTAATTTTTCCCTTTATATAATCATAATAAATTGTTAGTTTTAAATTCGATTTTCATTAGATATTTATTGTCTAATGTTAATTTTTGCGGTTTATCTATATAAAAATAATAAAATTAAATTTATAAAATTAATTGTCAGTATTGGCAGTTAATAGAGGATATGTTTGTTGCAATACATTGAAAATTATTTAATTATCTTTTTTGTTTTGTTTTTATCATGCGATAAAGACGGTACTATCATAGTCAATCCTCCAGTTGAAGATGCTCCTTTTATTAATAATTTACAAGGCGATGGTTGTTCTCAAGATTATTCATGCTATTCAATAGATGATGTTTATTATGATTTTGCAGCGAATGATGCTTTTGAAATTGATTATTATAAATTTAATGCGTTGCAATTAGCATCAGGAAATCACGATGCTAATGATCCATCTAATATTTTAACTTTAAAATCCTTTAATGATAATTATTTTGTTGGTATACCCGTGGGTTCTATTTTAGATGAGACAAATCAAGTGCTTGTTATTGATGATGAAGGACAGAATTATGAATTTGATACTCAAGATATTATCTCTTTGTCTTTAGAAAATGAAACAGTCCAAGATTCTTTAGCCGAGCTTACAACAAGCTCAAATCCTTTTTCTGTTATTAAAAATATTACATGGAACTCAAATCAAGGAAGATATAATTTTACAACGGAATCAGCTGATCAATATAATTCATCTTTTTTATATGAGTATAATTTTAATAAAAAAGATTGGGTTACCCTTGTTGATACTGTTTTAAATGCAATTTATGGAGATATTATTTTAGTTGACCAAAGTCAATTTTCATATAGAAATTATGTTCTTATAGATACTTTGGACAATGATGATGAGGTGCGTTCAACAAGAAAAATCAAATATAAGGTTAAAAGCACCTATATATCTGATGATGATGCTTTAATGTTTAAACAATCTACAGATTGCAATGATAACTATAGAAAAGATGATGCAGAATTGAAAATGAGTGATATCGAATTAATGTGTATTGATCCTTTGAATGGGTATTGTTCAGATAATTTATATAATAATGAACAGAATTGTATCGATTCTACAAATGGATATTGTTCAGATAATTTATATAATAATGAACAGGATTGTATCGATTCTACAAATGGATATTGTTCAGATAATTTAAATAATAATGAACAGGATTGTATCGATTCTACAAATGGATATTGTTCAGATAATTTATATAATAATGAACAGGATTGTATTGATATTGCGAATGGATATTGTTTGGATAATTCATATGATAGTGAAGAGGATTGTGAGATAGGAAATAGTACTTGGAATTCAAATGAATGGAATTTAAATGACTGGAATTTAAATGGCTGGAATTTAAATGATTGGATTTTAGCTACCTGGGTTGAAGATTCTAATAATGCTTGTGAGAGTTATTGTTCTAATAATGGTTCTGATGTTTCTTTTGACTCTATGTGTTGGGGGCTTTATTTAAATGATAGTAGATTGACAGCTAGATGCTATGATGATGAAGAGAATGAAGCTTTTTGTGATAGAGGGAATAATCTATTTGATAATTCTGAATATTATTTAGAAGAAAATGAGCCGCCTAATGGATTATGGGGAGTAAATGATAATCAAAATATTGAGCCTTACGAAGATAGAAATTGTAATAATACAAGAGATTTAGCTGAGTCTGTCAACGTAGTAGAAGATTGTGTGAGCTTTTTTTCAACTGATGATGGGATAGATTTTTGCGATAGTGGTAATGGAATGTGGGATGATGAAGAATTATGCTATGGTGATTTATGTTCAGATGATTATGATTATAAAAATTTATATAAAAGAAGTGATGCTCCAGATAGGCTAGTTGTTACTTATGAATATCAGTCTAACCCTATCGCATTTGAAGAAATTTTACCTGAAGGAAAATTCTTTGATTCAGGTACAGATGGCTGCTTTGATATTTTTGAAGATGGCTCTGACTCATGTCTTTGTGAATTTGATGATTTTAATGATAATATTCCATCTTGCGATGATTATTTGACGGGGCTAGGTTTAATGGTGGATAGTGATGATGATGGTTATGTTGATGCTGATTTAAATAAAGATGGAGAAATAACAGAGGTCGATATATCAGCAGGTGATTTCTCTAGTTATAATTATGGGGAATGTATAAATGGGTTTTCAGGTAGGGAAGAAGATTGCTGTTTATATTATGGATGTGATTGGGATGATGATTTAGATAGTTGTGATTTTACTGATTGCTCATTAGAAGATAATTCTTATTGGACAGAATTATTAGATCCTAATGGAGATAATTATAGTGAAAATAACTTGATAGGAACAGAATATAATGGTGACTATAATTCTGGTGAACAGGCAAAGACTTATGTAAATCAATCATTGCCCGATGATGATGCTAATAAACTGATAGATTATGAAGAATACTATTCAAATGTATCAAATTACTCTTTATCATATATACCTTATGTCAAGTCTCCTGATTATATAGTAACTAAAGAGCTTCCTTATAGTGATGGTTTTGAAATTGGTGGTGATCAAATTCAGGTGATATTAGATTCATATGAAATACAAGATGTGACGGTTTATGATTCAATTGTTGAATCAAGAAATACTGTTAAATCTAATACTATTATTGATCAGTTAGATTTAGATTCTGATGTTGATTTATCATCAGTTGATAATTTGGAAAATTTTTATAATTCAGTATTAAATGAATATCATCTAGTTAAAACAGAGTTTACTAATTCTTCAGGTAACCCTGATTATGATTACTTTATATTTAAAGATTCTGATCAAGATATTGTGAAGATGATTCATCCATATTATCACTTTTTACCGGGATATTCTTATCCTCAAGATATTGCAGATTTTTCTGAAGAAGATTTTTGGCAAGCAGTTCATTTAGAGCCTGATACATTGGTTTATTCTTCAGGAGGGAATATAGCTGCAGGTCAGTCTTTTCACTCTATGTCAACAGTTCATTCTGACACTGCCAATTATAATATATTAAAAGAGTATAGTGTTGAAAAAAAGACAGCTTCATTAAAGCATAATGTGTTAGATCCAAACTGTGTTTTATTAAATAATGATTTTTGTGGAAATGATGATTATTATTGGTGTGCATGGGATGATGATGCTGGTTTATGCTATAGCATGGAAACTTCTTCTATACCAAATTGTTTGTTAGTAGATAGAACTATAGAGACAACTGCGATTGGGCCTGGGATGAGTTATAAGCTAAGAAGTCAGACGTATTTTAAACCAGGATTTGGGATTGTAAGAGAGGATGTTTCTATTTATTGGGATGATTTACCCTGGGTAGATGTGCCTTGGGTGCCTGTTTCAAGTATTCAATATAAGACACCTTCAAGCAGTATGTTTGTTAATAGTAATTGGAATTTATTTAATCAAAATAGAATTGATCTAGATGAATTTGAAAATATACAAGACTTTGATTATCAGCCCTATAAAGTTAATAATACATTAGGATTGCAAAGAGTTGAAATGCCTTAATTATGAAGATATATAAATATATATTAATATTATTTTTGTTTAGTTTATCATTTTCTGGTACAGATGGCACTATAAGAGGGAAAGTGACAGATGAAGATGGAACTGCTTTGATAGGAACACAAATATATATCCCTGAGTTAGAAAAAGGTGCAGCTGCAGATTTGGATGGAAATTTTATATTGCTAAATATACCTGTAGGTGAATATGAAGTTAAGTTTTTAATGATTGGTTATCAGACCAAAATAGTAGAAAATGTTGGTGTTGTTATGGACCAAACACAATGGCTTAATGTTTCTTTGCCAGAAGCAAGTGTAGAGGGAGAAGTAGTTTACGTTTCGAGTGAGAGAGCTCTGGTAGAAAAGGGAACGACATCAAAAAAAGTAACAATTAGCAAAGAAGCAATTGAGACTTTACCAATTAGAGATGTTTCAGAGTTATACAACTTGCAGTCAGGTGTTGTGAAAATTGATTCAAAAGCAAAAGGAATACCAGATCATGCTGAAAGAGGACTAGAAGAGGTTCATGTTAGAGGTGGAAGGTCTGGTGAAATTGCATACATGATTGATGGAATGTATATTAGAAATCCAATTTATGGTGGTATAGGAAATGGAACAAGGCTTAATAAATTTGCTATAAGAGAATTTGACTGGCAACCAGGTGGTTTTAATGCTGAATATGGAGATGCGATGTCTGCTGTTTCAAATTTGCATACTATGACTGGTTCAAATAAATATTCTTTTAAATTTCAATATGATACTAGCTTACTTGGGGATGCATTTGGAAGTAGGTATGATGAACTTAGAGATTATAATGATTATAATGTTGGATTTGGTGGCCCCCTTCCATTTATGAAAAAAATTAAATTTTGGGTATCAGGGCAATTTACAAATAAAGGTGCTGAAACAGTCTTGAAATTCGATGATAATGTATATCAATTTGATCCAGATGAATTTTATTATATGAATGATATAAGAGAATTATATGATGATGTTGATTGGGAAACTAATCGATATAATTATACTTGGCCATGGGATAATATTTCAGGATATAAATCTTTTGGTTTTGATAGAACTAATGATGTTTTTGCAAAACTTACTTATGCTATTTCAAGTCAACATAAATTAACTCTATCTAGATGGGTTGTAGATGCTCATCGCAAGAGTTTTAACCCTGCTTATATTTATTGGGATGAAGGCAGACAAGAATTATTTAGAGATACAGAAAGAACAGCTCTAGAGTTTAATCATACAATAAATACTAAATCATTTTACACATTAAGAGTATCTAATTTTATTCAAGATCAATTTATAGGTGTAAGATGGCAAGATAATGATAATGATGGGTTACCAGACTGGTATGAATATTCTTATCCTTCTGGTTATTCTGATTATTCAGATCCTAATAATCCAGAAATTTTACCTTTCCATTTTAATAACAGTGGTGAAATAGTTTATTACGATTACAAAGATGGAAATGGTCCTGACGAGTTTACAAGTGGTTGGTATTATGGAGCTCCAACACCAGGGAATTATAATTGGAGAGTTGCAGAACCATTTATTGATAATAACCAAAATGGTCTTTATGATGGTCCGGAGTCTTCAGACTTCTTCTCAGTAGATATGAACCAAGATGGTACGTATAATATTACAGATGATGATTTAGATGGTGATGGTGCTTGGGATGGGCCAGAGCTTGTAACGCAATCTATATATAGAGATGGTGATTATTGGTTAACACCCGAGATGTATGTAGATAGTGAAGGATTTTATGATGCTTCTGGAGCTTATCTTGCATTTGAAGGACTCTCTCCTGCCATGACTATTAATCCATTCTTTGGTTTTCTTGGTTATTTTGGTGCTGAGTCAATTTTTGAAGATCCAAGGCCATTGTATTTTAGATTTTGGACAGAAGAAAATATATTTGGTGGAACAGATAGGTATTTTAGTGAAACAACTGCTCAGACGGATGAGATTAGATTTGATTATACAAATCAATTAACAAAGAAATGGAGAACAAGAGTAGGTTTTGATTATAAGTCTCATAAGCTTGATTATTATGAAATTAAAGATCCTTGGGATGATGCTTCTGCATTTAGACAAAGATTTGCAGAGCAGTGGAATGATTTTGGAGTAGATGATCAGGAGTGGATTAATGCTATTTGTAATCAGCCTGACTTTGGTGAAGGAAATGGTATTTGGGATGGTCCTGGATATTACATGAATTCTTGTACAGGGGTGCTAGAATTTTTTCCTGGAGAAACTTTTGATGATTTCAATGGAGATGGTGATTGGAACTCATATGTAGAGCCTGAAGAGTTTGCTTTTTATGTTCAAAATACTTTTGAAGTACCTTGGATGGTTGTAAATGCAGGGGTTAGACTTGATGCTGTGCAATACAATACTAAAATATGGGCTGATCCGAGTGGTGATTTTTCACCTTATTCTCCACATTTTTACTATGATTGTGGCGGTGACTTAGACCCTGATACAGGGGAAATTTTATGTCCGGGGGACTATTATTATGTTGATACAGGTTTTAACAGTCAAGATGGAGTGGTTTGGGATGGCTCATCTGTTAAAATTGACGATAATTATGATTATAATCCTAATTTCAATCCAAATGATGGTAATCCTGATACAACTCCAAATTCATCTGATTGGCAAACATTAAATCAAGATAATGTAGATATGTCACAAAATGATTCTTGGGATGAAGGAGAGTCAACAACATCTAATATTTCAGAAACAAATAATTATTCAAATGTTATTTTCAAAGATTCTGATTGGCTTTATAAAGTTAGCCCAAGGATAGGGATAAGTCATGTTATCGCTGATGGCGCAACATTTACATTTAATTATGGTTTATATTACCAAACTCCTATATACGAGTTTATTTATAGAAATGTTAGTAAGCTTGAGGATCCTGAACAGGCATTTGAAGATGCTGGTCAGTCAAATCAAAGTATTGGAAATGCAACGATGACAGCAGGTAGAACTCAATCCTATGAATTGGCTTTTAATGTTCAGTTTAGTCAGCGATGGGCGTTTACTGGAGGATTGTGGGTTAAAGATATGGACCAGTTGACAACAGCGAATAACTATAAATCTGGAGTATATGAATTTAAAGTAGCAAAAAATGGTGATTTTGGTACAGCAGTTGGATTTGATTTTAGTCTAGAAAATAGAGGAAGAATATTAAATACAATGATTCAATATACATATTCAACAGCTAAAGCTAGCAGTGAATATGATGCTGCCGCATTTGGCGCTATTGAAGTTGATGCTCCACAGCAAGAAACATTAATGCCATATGATAGAACTCATGATTTAACAATGAGTATTTATTCAACTAAGCTACCTTGGGGATTAAATGGTGGTTTGACTGCTTTCTTTCAATCGGGAGAGCCTTATACACCTCTTAAATTTAATGGTGATAAGCCCGAGGAAGACCTTCAAAATAAATATTCAAAAAGAGCTCCAGCTATGATTACAATGGATATGTCAATTTCTAAAGAATTTGAAGTTGGGGATAATATGGTTATGTTTGGAATGAATATATTTAATTTATTTGATAAGCCATATCCATTCTCTGTTTATCCTCTAACTGGTAGATCTGACAGACCAGGTGAATATTATGAAAAAAATATTGGTAAAGAATTATCGGGCTCTTATTATGATAGGCCCTGGTATTATTCAAATAATAGAGAAATTAACTTTTTTGTGAGGTTTGATATCAACTAATGAAATATAATAAGTCATATTTAATTATTTACATATTATTCGCTTTCTTGAATTTTTTATTTTCAGGTGAGCAAACTGATAAAAACAATTCAATTAATCATCCTTGGTCTAGTACTATGTCTGGGCAATCTTTTGGAAAAGTGGGAGAATTTGGCTTTCCATCTAATCCAATGAATGATAGAGCTCGAGGCTATTTGCTAAAAGGTAAGGCTCAGTCAGCAATAACTAATTATGGTAGAATTATTGATTGGGATCATCATCCTCCTGGATTATGGGGTAATTATACTTATTTACCTGCTGTAGCTTTTGTTGCAGGGTTGCCAGGACAAAGCTATACTTATATTTATGATTGGTATAATAATGATTCTAATCCAGCTTGTCCAGCTGGTGAAAATGGATATGTAATTTGGTGTTCTAATGAAGCATATCAAGACCCTAATAATACGATCCCTGGTTTTTCTTGGTATGAAGATGGTGATACTAATTTTGTAAGTGTTGTATTTGATGCTTATAACGATGATGGTATATTAGGTGAAAAATTATGTTCTCCATATGAAGTGGCTAACCAAACATGTCTAGATGAGAATAGTACAGCAATATTAGTAGAATGTAATTTTAATGACATTAATCAATATTGTGTTAATAATTTAAATGAAGTTATAATGATTAGCTTGAATGAAAGTGAAGATTATAATGTCAATCCAAATAATTCTAATGTCTATGGAAATAATTTGTTACGTAAAGGTGTTGGCTTTGTCTACCCATGGGCTATGAGACCATCACTAAAGCAAAGATTAGATGATTTTGATTTATATGATTATGGTGATGACCAAGATGAGTGGACTTCTGATGATGATTATGATTATTATGGTTCTAATGTAGCTGAATCATGGTTTACAAGATGGAATCCAAGTTCAAATACTGATTGGCAAGCAGCAACAAAGTCTAGAGAAAATTCACATAATACGCAGGTTAATGAAAGTGATATTTTCGGTGATATTAATTATTTAGATACAGGAACATATCCTATTTTGGCTCATAGTGGTGAATCTGATACATGGCCTACTGCTTTTAATGAAGATGGTCAATTAGTTCCAACATGGCCAGGTTGGTTTGCTGAGAGTTACTCACCTGAAGAAACAGGATGTTTCCCAGCTAAAAGGTATAATGATGATTGTTGGATGACAACAGATAGATTTATATCTGATATGGATGTTTATATGGAGTTTGATGATAGGTGGGCTCATCGTGGTAATATGGTTACTAATAATGAATACGAGCAAACTGGCTATCCTATGGGTTTAAGAGTTATGGCAGAGGCTCATTCTTATGGTATTTCTTTTGCTGAAGATATAATTTTTGTAACTGTAAATGTAAGAAATGAAAGTGGTGATGGATGGTGTGCTTTTGAAAAGGATAGATATGGTAATAAAATTTATTTAACAGATAATGATGGTAATTTGATTTGTGGTGATGGAATAGTAATGCCAGATGGAACAAAATTAAATGCAGGGGAAGGGTTTACATATAAAGGAACTTCAATGGGATTTTATATGGATGCCGATGTTGTTACTTCTAATAGATTTGGAAGTTTTGGTGTTCATTCAAATGATGATGATTTTATGGAGTATTATGATTGTAAAAATCCAGATCTATCACCTGAAGGATGTGATGTTATTAACGATGATACACTAAGGGTTAGTATAGCAATGATTTATGATTATACTTTTGGTCCACCTGAAGATATTGGGATTGTTGCAACTCAGCTATTGGATTCTCCATATGCAACAGAGCCTGTTGATTTAAATCTTGATGGAATTAATGATATATACCCTGGTGATAAATTGAAGATGACAGACTGGCATTGGTTCTCATGGTACAATAGACCTGGAGTTACATATCAAGAAGGGGATGCCGGGTGTTGTGCTGGTGATCCTGGTTCATCTCAGGCAAGAAATAAAGAAGATATTATGTATAAAATTATTGCAGGAGATACAACCAATTTATCAGATGATGAAAAAGATTGGTTCTTCCACACTGATAATCCAAGTTTAGATGATCCAAATACTTTAAATCCGCATTTTGATTCGCTCGACGGTCTTGAGCAAACCTCTTTCTTTCAGGATGATCCTGATGGTTTAGATGCAGTTCTGCAAATGAGTAGTGGGCCTTTTAGTCTTGAAGTAGGTGAACAAGCTCCTTTTTCTTTTTGTATTATTTTTGGTCAAAATAAAGATGACTTAATAAAAAATGCTACTTTTGCGCAATTAATGTATAATAGTCACTATCAAGGATATACTTCTCCTGATACCCCAACTTTAACTGCAACTATTGGCCAAGAAAATACTGATGAAGAATGGTATGATGGTCAGCACCATTGCATAAATTTAGAATGGGATGAGGTGGCAGAAAATTCGAGTGATGTTGTTACCGGATATTCTGATTTTGAAGGATATAGTATTTTTAGAAGTTCAGATGGCGGATTAACATGGGGTAATCCTGATACTGATTTATATGATGTAGAAGATCCTGATAGTTGGATACCATATGCGTCTTTCCATTTAACTGAACAACAAGATATTAATCATTGCACATTCTCAAATGATTATCATGGAGAGTGCAGTATTTCTAATCCAGAATATTACATTTTAAATACTTGTTATGAATCTTGCCAAGAATCTAATGCTGTTGATTGTAAAGATGATGTTGGCTGGGTAAGTTGTGTTGAAGATTCTTGTCAAGATGATAGAATAACTGTAGATGCTTATAGCTTGTTACCTGATAGTGATCAACTGGACTATTCTCCTATATATGATGTTGTTGATTGTGATGCTTCAAAATGGGGAGGTAATGAAGATGGAATCCCTGATATAAGAGGTTATAATGTTTGTGGAACTGATGTTCATAATTTAATAAAGGGCCCAAATGCCCTGGGTGATTGTGATGCTGTAGATCCTGATACAGGTGAAGAGCTTGGGATAAAGCGTACATTTACAGATTGCAATGTTATTGATGGAAAAGAATATACTTACGCAATTACAGCCTTTGATACAGGAATACCGCCAGATTATATTAGTGAGTTTAATGATGAATATGGTATATATAACCAGATATTAAATACAGCAAACCCTCTAAGTTTTGCTGCCCCAGATGGATATCAATCTATTGAGTCAAGTAGAGGAAGAACAAATAATGATAAAAATTATGTAACTGTTCAATCTGGATCAAATTCAACTCAAGGTATTTCTCAAAATATTAAAGCAGTTCCAAATCCATTTTTTGTTCATAGTGGTTATGAAGATAGTGAGTATAGAAAACAGATAAGATTTACACATCTACCAGCTAAATGTAAATTATCAATTTTTACAATATCAGGAGAGAAGGTTGTAGTTTTAAACCATGATGATGAAGAAGATGGAAATTTATTTTGGGATGTAAGAACATTAAATAATCAAGAGGTAGCTCCTGGTTTATATATTTTTACAGTTGAAAATTTAGTTTCTGGTTTTGAAGGTGAAAAATTTGTCGGAAAATTTGCGGTAGTAAGATAATGTTTAGATTAAAATCATATTATATAATTGTTTTATTGAGTTTATCTTTTGTTTACACACAAGACAATGTTGATATTGTTACAAAAGTAGCAACCTCTGCAGCAAACTGGCTTAAGCTAGAGACAGGTACAAGAGCTATAGGAATGGGTGGTGCTTATACTGCGGCAGCAAATGATGTTTCTGGTATTCCTTATAATCCTGCAAGTGTTTCTTTTATTACAGGTCAACAAGGCTTTGTTTCAACTAATCAATATGTAGCTGGAATTAGCTATAATGTATTGGGTTATGCAACTAATTTGTCAGGTGTTGATTATGCAGGTATTCATATGTTCTTTTTAGATTCAGGGTCTATGGATGTTACCAATGAGTTTTATCCTGATGGTACAGGTGAAACATTTAGTATGACAGGTCTTTGTCTTAGAGGAACTTATGGTAGAAGAGTAACAAATAGATTACGTATAGGGTTTACAGGTAAATATATAAGAGAGCAGATTTATACAACTCAAATGCAATCATTTGCTGTTGATATTGGATCAAATTTTAATACAGGTATTTATGGTTTTGTTCTTGGTATGTCAATAAATAATTTAGGTCCTGATGTTAAATATGATGGTGAAGGATTAGAAATTGAATGTGAAGAATCTCCTACTGGATATTGTCAGCAAATAGCTGAGCCATTCTCATTGCCATTAACATTTAGATTGGGCATTGCAAATACGCTTATGGGACCAGAGAGTGAATTTATAAAAAGCAAGAATCATAAGTTGCTAGTATCTGTTGATGCAATTAATCCTATAGACTTTACATTGTATGGTGCTATAGGTATGGAGTATGGTTTTGCAGATATGTTCTTTTTAAGAGCTGGAAGTCACTTTGGACACGATACAGCTGATGCAAGTTTAGGACTAGGATTTAATTTACAAACAGAAGGCTTTGGAGTTGGCATTGATTATGCCTATGTAAATTATGGAGTACTTGATTATACACACCAATTTGGACTTAATTTTAGATTTTAATGTATAGATATATAAAAAATATATTAATTATTTCATTTTTTATTACTAGCAGCCTCTATGCTTGTAACAGAGGAGATAATTGTTTTATTCCTGAGGCAGATGCTGGTCAGAATAAAAATTATTATATAGGATCTACAGTAACTTTGGATGGCTCAGGATCATATGATCCTGAAGGTGAAAATTTAACTTATAATTGGACTTATAGTTATTTTCCTACCTGTGAGCAATATGTTAGCACTGTTGAGGATTTATCTGATCCTTCAGCTCTTATTGAAGAATGCGAAAATGCTAGCAGCATTTTAGAATTTATTGAAAATATATGTCTTAGTGTTTATGGTTTTGAAAGTGATACTCTTCAATCTGATTGTGAAGTAAATGGAATAAATATAGCTATTTATAATTCGTGTATAGCATCACAATATGCTGAATTTTATCCCTGTGATGATTTTTTAGATGATGAGCCTCCTGCATCTATGGATTGTACTATGTTAAATGATTCCTTTATTGTTTTAACATGTGATTTAGCTGTTGATTCAATTGATTTTACAGAAGATTTAACGGGTATCAATCCTTCTTTTGTTGTAGGAGATTATGCTCACGAAATTACAGTTTCACTTATTGTTAATGATGGAGACTATAATTCTAATCCCGATGAAGTTATAATAACTGTAGTTGATGTAAATCAAGCTCCAGTTATTGATGTTGAGACCTCCATAAGTGTAAATAAAAATTCAGAATTCATGTTAGATGCTAGTGGAACTCAAGATGATAGTTCTTTAACTGGGACTATGATATTTTCTTGGGATGATGTCTCAGATGTTTTTACTTGTAATGGAGAAGATTCATCTATATTGACTTGCATTTCTCCTGATGTTTCTTCAGATGAGACTTATACAATTAATCTGACAGTTTCAGATGGAGTTGATTCAGATGTTCAAGCTATATCTATCTTAGTTGTTGCAAATCAAAAACCCATTGCGATCCCTGGTTCTGATTTAGAGGTTAAGCTTGGAACAACGTTTGATTTAGATGGTTCTTTGTCGTACGATCCTGAGGGTGCCAGCTTAACTTATTTATGGACTATACCTAACAATTTTTCTATTGTATCAGGCTCAGTTAATGAGTCTCAAATTACAGTTGAATATGATTTAAATACAATTCCTGTAGAAAATGAACATATTTTTTCTTTAACGGTTAATGATAGTTCAGATGATTCAGATGCTAATATTGGTAGTGGCATTTTTATTAGTGAATATTGTGAACATCCTGATGATACTGATGGAAGGTATTTTGAAATATATAATCCAACAAGCCAAGATATAAGTTTAGATAATTATGAACTTTGGAGATTGAATAATGGTGGTCAGTGGAGTAATGATGGCAGTAATACTATATTTTCATTATCTGGATATACAATTGAATCTGGTAAAGCAATTGCTATAACAAGAAAAGATGAAACTAATAGTGATGCTGCAGAGCTTATTGATTATCAAAATATTAATTATATACATTGGTCTAATTTTAATCCTGGAGGTGATGATGCAATTGGGATTGCATATAATGGCCAATTAATAGATGCAATTGGTGGAGCTACTGATCCTGGTTCAGCATGGGATGCTGCAGGATACAGCGAAGTAACAAAAGATGCTCAAATTATAAGAAAAAATTCTGTATTGGGTGGTAACATTAATGATGATTGCTTATCCACAACTAATCAAGGATGGGTTGAAACACAATCATGTTGGAATTTATCAGCTGGTACTACAATTGAGAACTCTGAGTGGGTGTATTATGAAGACCCAGATGATGAAAATCCTGATATACCTGATGTTGATTCATGGAATAATGCAGGTTATCATTATTGTGCAACTTGTGACAATTTTTTAACAGTAACACTTACAGACAATGATAATCCAGTTGCATTGCCATCATCAGATTTTATTTATAATGAAGTCGGAGATTATTGGTCTCCATCTTGGCAGGCTTTGGAAGGTTCAACAATTATTTTAGATGCTTCTTTATCTTCTGATCCAGAGGGTGTTGATTTATCATATAGTTGGACATCAAGTGATGTAAGTTTTTCTGATGATAATATTGTAAATCCAAGTATTGTTATTCCATCATTAAGTGAAATTAATATTGTGTTAGTTGTAAGTGATGGACCAAATAGTGATAGCATAAATATTAAAATTGATGTTGCTTCTATAAATACTGATCCAAATCCTGTAGCTGAATTTGCAAGCATGGTTTTAGGTGATGAGATTGTGGATCAACAAAATTTAACTCAGTACTATGAGGGATATACCATCACATTTAGCGCATTATCTAGCACAGATGATACCTATACTGGGAATTTAACATATAGTTGGGTTTTAAGTCCAGCTGATATTGATTTAACTGGAGCTGAAACATCTGAGGTTAGTTTTATTGTACCTGAATATATAGGTCAAGATAAAAATTATTCATTAACATTGACTGTTAATGATGGTTCGCTAGATTCAACTGTAGAGACAAATTTTGTTTTAGAAGCTAGGATGCCTATTATTGGCCTAGCTGAATCTGAGATTGATGGAAGTGAAAATACTTATGTTAGATTAGATGCTAGTTCTACAACTAATCCAGATGGGAATATAAATGATTTAGAATTTTCTTGGAAGCCAAGCTCTCAAATTTCTGGGTATTGTAGTAGTGATAATTCTATTTCTTGTGAAGATGATTTATGTGGTGGAACTTGTGTTGATGATGCATCAATTGCGTTTGCTTTTATTGATAAGAGTATAGGTGTAAATACAGCTTATACAATTACAGTTGATGCTGAAAACAATTCAGATTTAGAATCAGAGGAAGCTCAAATTGATATTAATGTAATTGCCCAATATCCTGTTGCAAATCCTGGGATTGATCAAACATATACATGTGGAACTGTAGCAACCTTGTATGGTATGAGATCATCTGATCCACAAGAAGAAGTTGTATCATTTGGTCAATGGGAATCTGATACAAGCTGGGATGATGAAATTATTTCAAATGTTATTGCTTTTTATGATGAAAGCATGGGGTTAAGTCCTAGTGTTGGTTATACTTTTACATGGTCATATCCTGTTGGAGTGACTTTGTCTGATATTAATGCAGTAAATCCAACTTTCACTATACCTTGCGATGATCCTTTAGTAGGTCAAACATTAACTTTTGATTTATTAGTTAATGATGTTAATGATAGCTTTGAATCAAAATCGGTTTCAACCGATGTTGATATTGTGCAAAATGAAGCTCCTGTTGCAGTTATTGGTAATTATAGAATTTATAATGAAGGAGATATAGAAGAGTTATATTTATATGGTCATTCATCTGAATCATCAGAAGACCCCGATACTTTAAGGGCCTTGGCAGGTCAATCTTTTACTTTGTATGGTGAAAATTCTTTTGATAATACTGAGTATCAAGATTTAACTTATACATGGGTGGCTCCAGATGGAGTTGCTTTGTCAGATGCAAATGATATGAATCCTACATTTACTGTTCCTTTAGATCTATGTTCAGATGGAGTTTCGTTTATGCAAAAAGATTGTTGCAATAACAATGATGGTACTTGGAGTGCTAATCAGATTTGTTTAGATGGTTCTGCTACATGGATTAGTGAATCTGAAGTTTTATCCTTTAGTTTAGTAGTATCAGATGGAGATTTATCATCATCAGTATCTATCCCTATGATATACGGCTCTTATACTGAACCAACTCAACCTAGTTTATTTGGAAGGTCAGAAAATAAAAAAATATATTTATATTGGGATAATTTAGCCGAACAATCAATTGACAATTTATCAAAGTATGCTGATTTTCAGGGTTATAAGGTATATAGAAGTACTGATTATGGCCAGACTTGGGGTGATGCGATTTTTAATGATGGAGAAGTAGTGGGTTGGCAACCATACGCTCAGTATGATTTATCAGCTGAGCAAGATAGTACGTATTGTCTTTATAAAAATGCTTTTTCTGATTGTGATAAAGATAATTCAGGTAATAGTGTTCCAAGTGGTGTATCAACATATAGATATGATGATATTTCTGATTATGTAACCTGGTATGATGGGTATTATTGGCAAAATCTAGGTTCAAATAGTGGATTGACTCAATCTTTTACAGATGAGGATGTTGTTGATGGTGTTGATTATACCTATTCAATAACTGCATATGATGGTGGAGTAAGGCCAGATACCTTGCAATATGGACATTTTGGAGAATTATCAAATACAACATGGGATCCTGATGTTTGGAATAATAATAAACCATTATATACATTTAAAGAATATGTTGAAGCTGATAGTTTTTATTTTTATAGAATGGATTACACTATTCTTGAATCATATGTAGAAAATGGAAAACATATGTATAAATTAGATCCACCATCTGAATGGCTTGATAATGGCGTTGTTAATCAATCTGATATTGATGATGGTGTTAGGATATGGGAAACAAATACAGTTTGGCCAATATCAAATCCTGATGAACTTCCTACAATGTATAGTCAGGAAACTCCTATTGGATTATCTTTAAGTGATAAGAATTTTGTTACTGTAAGTCCAGGATCCTATGCTTCTAATGTATCTTTTCCTGAAGAAAATGATTTAGATGATTTCATAGCAGCTGATTGTCAAGCTATTGGAGATGGTAGTCGTTTTTATGAAATTGTAAATGAATCTGATTTAGAAGATGGGTTTGTGAAATTAGAAATTCAAGCATCTCCAGGTACGAATATTTTTGAAGGTTATTATACAGAAGAACCTTGTTTGTATGCCTACAAGGTAGAGTTGGTAAGTGAATCAGGAGCTCCTGATACATATCAGTCTGTTTCTTCTACAGTTTATTCTCTAAATGATAACGAAGGGAATACTAATGATTTATATGATGAAGTATGCGCAGAAAATGTTAATTTGAAACCTGGTGCAATTGCTAATTGTGAATGGTTTTCATATATTGAACCTGATTATTTAATTGAATGTCATGAATTATCATACTTAGATGATCCTAATTTTGCAAGTAATTGGACTAATTTCTTTGATGGTGTTAGAATGAGATTTGATAATTCTTTAAGAGAAGAACCTAAAGGTACGGATGGGGCAGCATTAAAAGATATATATTCTTATCCAGATTCGACAATTGCTCAGGTTCTTTCTGAGGATGATAGTTTTTATGGAAAAATTGTTTTAAAGTATGCGCAGAATGCCTTTTCTAAAAAACCATCTTATGAATATGAGTTAGAATTATCTGAAACATTTGCTGATACTGCATTTTTTAATACTACAGGAGGAAGTGCTAATGATTTTAATCATTTAGAAGAATGTGGAACTACTTTTGGTACATTGTTGCCATTTAGAATTAAAAATATAACAACAGGTGATTATGTAAAAGTATCACATTCTGATAATGGAATATGGAATGATGTAGCTACAGAAATTCCATCTTGGTTTACGACTCCTCTTGATAATTCAACGCATCCAGGTTCAAAAGATTGTATCTGGTCACCTGGAGAATGGATAACATTTTGGGATGATGTTCAAGTTGGTGATAGTGAAACAACTGAAGAGGTAATAACATTTAAATTAGAGTTTTCATTTAATCAATTTATGGTGTCTAATTATAAGTCTGAAGTATGCCCTAATGTTGTTGATTATGATGCTACAACTACTTATCCTTTAGGGTCTTGCGTTTCTTCTGATGGGCACGTATGGTATGCATCATCAGATATTAGACCATCAGATAATAATGGTCAAGGCTATAGTCCCAATGAATGGTATGATGATGATGATAGTATGACTGAATTAAACGATAATCCTTGGGAGATTATTTATCCATGGGAGGATAATGATAAGGTTGTTATTAAACCTCAAAAATGGTTTGTTGATGGTGATTATTGGATTGCTGATATGTCAATGTTGGGTGCTTCAGAAGTAGTAACTGAGAATGATATTTCAAATATATCCGTTGTTCCTAACCCATATATTATAAGTTCTAGATTTAATGAGTCTGAAAATGGTAATCGTATAAGATTTACAAATCTTCCACAGCAATGTACAATTAATATTTATACTATTTCTGGAGAATTTGTTAAATCTATAAATCATAATGATGATTTTAAAGGATCTATATTTTGGAATTTAAAAAATACTTCTGGTGAAAATGTTGCTCCTGGGTTATATATTTATATGCTAGAAACAGATAATGGTCTATCAAAAGTCGGAAAATTTGCGGTAGTAAGATAATGTTTAGATTAAAATCATATTATATAATTGTTTTATTGAGTTTATCTTTTGTT
>Ga0066863_10000532_pt1 | contig 18319 bp, 12 predicted proteins | sample ETN02SmetaG_2_FD_65495 | JGI IMG/M metagenome (GOLD analysis project Ga0066863, IMG submission 65495) | Marine microbial and viral communities from oxygen minimum zone, Eastern Pacific Ocean - ETNP2014F10-02SV253 | ecosystem: Environmental > Aquatic > Marine > Oceanic ...
GTAAGGATTGATAGGATGAACCAGCCAATGAATCTCAAAAAAAGGCAGAAATATTTCCATTTTTTACCCCGCATTAATTCATTGCTTCTTTTTATAGCGCCCCAGGCTCCAATATTGGGATCATCAGCAATGACAAAATATGTCATCGCTACAGCATAAGTGGCAATGATCCCAGGGACTATTAACAGGATGTATCCTAAAAGAACAATGATTGTCAGAAGAAAGAATGCACCCAATGCAGCACCAAATCGATTAAAACCATCGAAGATCTGAGATACTTTTGCTTCCCCTTGTCTTGATAATGAAAGTGCGAACATAGATAACCCGAGGACCAGGGGCCCATAAATGATCAAGCTCCCGATCGCGAAAAAACCACTGGTGTCAACTTCAATGATAACCTGCAGAATAATGAAAATAAACAAATAAACTATAAAAGCACAGACCGCAGTTCCCCACTGTCCCTTAAGTGAATTCCGAGCTTGGGTCATTAATACTCTATTTTCAGTTGTTGAAAGCGTACTCATTATATTTATTTTCTATTTAATTCACACTTAATCAATGTCAGTGTTCTTGTGTAGAATTGGTCACATATTACTCCTAGTTCAGTATCCTTAAGAAGATCTTCTATTTTACTCTAGTTACCACTTTACCAAATTGAATTTGATCACCGGACTTGATAGACATTTCTGAAACTTTCTGTCCATTAACCATTGTTCCATTGGTAGAATCAAGGTCCACTATTGAAAATGCCTCACCCTTAACAACAATTTTTGCGTGTTTTCCAGAGACGGTCTGATCAGAAACAGTTAGTAAGTTACTATCCGACCTGCCAATGGTCATACCATCAGAGATCGAGAAACTTTGACCGGAAAGTGGACCATTTTCAAAGTAAAACTGGAGCTTGGCCATCTGGCCGCCGGGGCGTCCAGAAATTACCGTGTACCTGGGGTCAGGTTCTACCTTTTCAGTCATGTCGGGCTGAACTTGAGATTGTTTCTCATCAGCCAACTCCCTTTCTAATGATTCTTTTTCCTTTTCAAGTCTTTGCTTTTCATCTTCCGCATTCTGTTTATTCCTTTTATTGATATAGTATGAAACAGAGAACAATATTATGAGAATGGCTGCCATTGCCAGCCAATTATTACTCTTTTTATTTTTACCTGATGGCGATTGAAAGACTAAACTAGTGTTCCCAGTCCCCTCTTCAGTAACTATATTAACATGAATTGTATGATCCAGACTATCCGCTTCAAATACACTTGCGGTAAAACAAATGGATTGCTGGGCCTGGATCTGCTCATAGACCGCGTCATACACTTCATCTATATCCTTAATAGACGGTGCATCATTGTACTGTCCCCCTGTTTTATATGCCATTCGTTCAAGAACACGGAGATATTTCTTTTCTGCTTTTGTGTGGTATCCTATTGAAAAAATTGGAATTCCGTATTCCAGAGCTTTTTCTATGGCTTCATCATCACTGTATGCTGTGCCTTCATCCTTTCCATCTGATAATACAATGAGAGCCTTATTCTTGGGCAGGTTCTTATCTTCATATAAGTAATCCAAGCCTTTATAAACACCTTCATAGAGTTCCGTGTCCCCACCAGCCTTAATAGAATCGGCCAGGGTTTTGACTGTAGCCATATTTGTTGTAAAAGGACAAATAACTTCTACTTCATCATGAAAGGCCAGAACCATTACCTGGTCATTATCAGATAACTGATCCGCAAAAGACTTGATGGCAGATTTCACGCTGTCAATTGGTTCACCTGCCATACTTCCTGAAGCATCTACCGCAATCAATATTGCTACCTGATTTTCACTTTCTGCTAGTGTCTGTATTATGAGTTCATTATTTTGAACAGAATCTTCAAAAACCTTGACCATACTGGTATCAAGATCTTCTATTTTTTCACCTGCAGAGTCTTTTACAGAAATGGTGAAACAAATCTCTGGAAACTTATCTGTATTCACTTCTCCTAAAACAATATTTAAATCACTGGCCAGTATCGGCACGGCCATTAGTATGATCAATAATGGTTGAATTAGTGAAACTTTTCGATTCTTTTTCATAATTACTTTTCCTTCTAGGTTGGAAATGATTTTTTAGCTTTGATGAGATAGATCATAAATATAGTGAATGTAGCAATAGCTACGCTTGAACTAATAATAATATTAGGGATTGCATTCCATAAACCATGCAACACTGAAGCTAAAACCCAGCCAATAATTAATAGCTTTGGATTAAAGTTTTTATAATAAAAAGCCAGCCCTATATAGTAGCTGAAAATGCCGGAAAATCCAATATGACCAGCAATACCACTAATGAAACGGGGTATAAGTAAAGCTAAACCAAAAACCTCTCCTTGTTCGGCCGCTTCGGGGACATACTGAAACAATGTTTCAACAAAAATAAAACCAACAGCAGAACTGGCACCTATAAGCATAAGTAACACCGGGGATATTTTCCCATCGCCAATGCCAGAAAAATTCATTTGAGCAAATCTGTTTTTCAATGCTATAAAGGCAAATACAGGAATTACCTTAAATAATTCTTCCATAAGGCCTGCGCCTACAAAATGTCCAATAAATTGTTGGATAAAAGTCTTGGACTCCATGAAATCCAAGATGATAGAAGGTCTAAAAATCAATTCCAACAACAACCATGGAATCCAAATATATAAGAGGACGATTGACAACACGCTTGTCCCTCCCAAAAGCCAAAAAGGAACATTCAGCCCTGAAACAGCTTTTACAAAGAAGAGCATCATTAATGCAAGATAAATGCCCAAGCCGATTGTATATGCAGTAAAGCTGGGGGCTACAAAAAGAAAAATAGCAGCAAGCACAGTACAAATCGCAGGAATGAAGAAAGGCTGGTCAATGACCTCTTTTAAAAAGCCGGGGTTGGCAGTTGGAACCAATTTAGTGAAGCTTGGAGATGTGTCTTGTCTCCCGGCATCAACCTGCTTTTCTTGTTGATGCGTAGAACTAATGCTGATTTTGATGTCCTGCCTGTCCTTTGTAAAAGACAACACGTCTCCATCATTTAAATCAAGCTCATCATTTAAAAGTTTATTCCCATTCACATAGGTTCCATTTGTGCTTCCATCCCCGAATTGCCATACAAAGAACCCAGTAAGACCACCATAAAACCATATCTTAGCATGCTTCCTCGATACAGATTTATTCTCAGGACCATCAAACACAATAGTGCTACTCTTATCTCGGCCTATAGTGATCTCGTCTTCTTCTTTGAAGGTAAGAGTCTGGCCCTTTCTTGGTCCAGACAAAAATGTTATTTTGATTTCTGGCTCTTGTTGGAACACTAACGCTCTGCCTTTGGAACATAAATGCGGTTAACAAAATTGGACATCAGGTAGTCCTGTACAGAAATGATAAAATGTTCTTCAATCTGCTGTACCCTGTGGATCCTGAACATCAGTAAAATGCTTAATAAAAGTGCAATGAGTGTTGTGTCAAACGCAGTACCAAGGAGAGAGGTTACTGCAGATAGGTCTCCCGCTGCTGCCTGATCAACATGCCCCAGTGCCCCGCTTATGCCCATTACAGTGCCAATGAAGCCAATGGATGGGATCGACCAGGCCAGATATCGGATGATACTAAAACTTGTGTCCAGATAATTTAGATTTATTTCTGTCTGGATATTGACCACATCCATGGTTTCTTGGACAGACTTATTGGCCCTAAACTTTGTGCAGGCCATTTTCAGGGTCTTAATCATTATACTGTCCTGCCATTCTTGAATCTCTGCAAGTTTCAGTCGAAGATCATTTATTTTGTCCGGTAGTAATACCTTGTACTCATCTTCAGGTAATAATTCCAGGGACAGTGCGTTATTTTCCCATTTTAACCGCCTTGTTTTTGAACCCAGCATTAGGAGTGCCCAAAAAAAAGCAAAAAAAGTGAAAAACTGTATTGTTCCTTCCGGCCAACTACCGCCTAAAAGTATGAATATGCGATGATATGGATTTCCCAGACCAAGAGAAAAGATTACCCATAATACTCCATAAAATATAAATGTTGCTATCAATCCGATAACTAATGCATCAAACTCATTTCCTTTCTTATTCATTCTTTTTTCAAAAACGTTCATTCACATCATCTTCCAACATAAACACCATTGTTTTCTTCAGCAAGGGAATGTAAAAAATCATAAAGTTCTTTTGGATTCGCAGCTGGGTCGAAAATTACACCGCCCCATTGATTAATAGTTGTTCCCGGCAACCCTACCATAATGCTATTTATTATTATATTATTATTATTTATACGTCTAACTCGCCTTAGTATACTTTCCACCCTTGTTTCCCCCACAGTAGGGTGACCGTCTGTAATAAAATAGATAACGTCAGTTTCCCTGAATTTGATCGCCTCGTATAGCGCATCTCCGCTATTTGTTCCTCCTGGTTCATTAGGTATTAATTCGGATAAGTGTAATTTTGTATCTCTCAATGACTTGTTTTTATTTTCAGGAGTACCTTTTAACCATCCATGTCTCCAATAACGTCCTGAATTATATACAATAGCATCAAAATAAATGAACCGATACTGTTTCACCTCACAACTATTCAGTAAAGAAGATACCGTTTCATATAAGTTATCTATTTGCCAGAGCATACTTGGGGAAACATCAACTAAAAAAATAGCATGATCAGCTTTTAAGGGCAGGCCAAAAAGGGATGGAACAGGTTTCTTCGTTGGTTGAGGAATCGTCTTGGACTGTTCTTCTTCTAATGCACTAATCTGCTGTTCAAGACTTTTATTTTCTGTTGTTATGGATGTTATGATCGCCTTCAGTTTCTGAATAACCTTTAATTTTGCCTCAGGGCTGGGGGGAGACATTGGCACCACGACCAGAAGTATGAGCACGGCACCCAGTGCACAGGAAAGAACATCAAGAAATGATATGCTGAATACCTGGATCTCTGCTCTGTTACGCCTCATGTCAAATTCCTGCTAGACATTTTGCACTGTAAATGTCGTATTACCGCATTTTATTTTATCGCCTGTTTTGATTTTCTGAGACTGATGAATTTTTTTCCCATTGATAAATGTACCGTTTTGAGAATTCAAATCCTGGAGAGTTAAACTGCCGGAAACATTAATTATCTTTGCATGGTTTCTGGACATAAATCCATCTTCAGGAAAGGCGATTTTACCTTTTCGGCCTATTGTTATTTCAGTGCTTGAAATGGAAAATACTTTCCCATCCTTTGTTTGCAATTGATATTTACCCTCCTTTTTAATTTCAGTTTCATACAGGGGAATCGAGCAACGGGTACAATATAGTGCATTATCTTGGTTTTGGTGGCGGCAATTATTACACTGGATCAAAAATTACCCTTTATATCTTTCGAAACAGAAAATCCGTTTTTCCAAGTGTGATTGTACTTCCATCTTTCAAATCAGTTTGGTCTTCTATTTCATGTCCATCAATAAGGGTCCCATTGGTTGAAAATTCATCTTTAATCCTGAATTTACCTCCACGATTAAGAATGGTTGTATTGTGCCCCGACACTTCACTATCACCTATAACAATGTCACAAGTATTATCAGCGCCGAGGAGGGTTTTCCCTTCGCGAAGTTGATAATCCTGCCCCTCACTGTTCCATGTAAATGAGACTAGCCAACCAACAAGTTTTCTTCCTGTGGAACCTGTGCTTTCCGTACTGGAATCATCTTCAGCTGGTTTATGGATTGCAGTTTTATCTTCTGATAGTGCAGATATAACTTCAGTTTTTTCATCATTGGATCCTGAACCATCTTGTGGCACGGATTGTTTATCCATTACTTCTGTTTTATCTGGACAATATGGACATTGATTATGCTCGCTAGAATCATATTTATGTCCGTTTTCTTTACATGTTTTTATTGCCATATTAATACCTTTCTTTTTTTCAATTACTATTGCTCAAAAAATAATATAATACTCATTTACATTCTTATCTGTGAACTGAACCATTTGTATAATTTTACTCATTTTTCATATCCTCACGATAGAATATAAGGACTATTACAGAAAGATGCGGGGAAATAAAAACCCCCGCTTGAAGAGATTATTTCAAATCTTAATTACCGAAACCGCCCACCAATGGGCTTGGCAATTGTGGGGAAATCTTCCGCCCAGTAATTGAATAATGGATAATAGGTTTTTGTTGATTCAATTGATTCAACTGGGAAATATTTAATCCAAGAGAACTTCCAGCTCAATCTCATATTTCCATTTTCTATCATTTTTTTTACTACTTTTAAGCCCTTATCAGGACCTGACTTATAATAGTAATCCATCATAATTTCTTTAGGTGCATCATATTCATACCTGATTATTAAATTATCAAATAAGCTGGCTGTAGCGCTAACAGAGTCTCTTGTTTCAGTAAAATAACATTGATAATCATATATGCCCGTCTCATCTGTTTTATGAAAACTTGCTATATAATTAAAGGGCTTACCATTGATATTGTAAATCCGAAATAAATCGCCTTCTTTTATTACTGCTATACGCATTCTATTTGGCTCTGATTCAGAAGCAACCATTCTACCTTTTTTGTAAAGGGTTCTTATAACACCCAATGTCCACAATCCTTCAATTTGGTCGAGATTATCCTTATTCTTTGAAACATAATTCATTATCTCTTCTCTGTTTTTTACTTGATTGAGTTCTTCCATATATTCTTCATATAAGGGATTCTTACACGAAATTAAGACCCAAAAGAGTGATGCGAGAGCTATTAACAGTTTATTCATTGATTGTCCTTTCATTTTTTTCAAAAAAAAGGGAATACCCTGCGGCATTCCCTTGGTTCAATAAATAAACTTGTTAAGTTTTATTAAGTTCCTATTTTAACAAAAAACCCCGCAAATAAAGTTCATTAAATGAATGATAGATACTGTTACAATATACATTTATATTTATTAACTATCTTTGAGGAAGGTAGTGTTTTACCGTAATACCGACCGTTTTTGCTCCAAATTCAGCAGATCTTGTACATTATATGGTGACTCCATCCGCATTAGTGAAGCATTTGTCAATATTCTGATAAACAGGAAGCTCGACATTCCCTACCGTTCGGAGATGTATCTTATTAAAGTCTCTCCTATAAAAGTATTATCCATCACACCCTCAAATACATCCGCTCCGGGACCTGTGGCAAAAATGGGGACCAGTGCGGCAGTATGCTCGCGAGTGGCAAAGCCCATTTTCAAACCACCTTGTTCTTCGTCATCAATTACTACCAGACCACCTGTATCATGATCTGACACCATAATGACCAAGACGTCTGGATGCTGTGACTGGTAGTACAGGGCCAGATTGACAACCTCATTTATTGACTGCATTTCACCAACTACGCGCAAAGAATCGCGGTCATGGGAGTAGCTATCGTTGCCCTCTTCCTCAACAAGTAGAAAGAAACCGTTGGGATCGCCACCAACCAGATCAAGGGCTTTTGCAGCCATGGCAACCAATGTAGGCTCACGACCATCGAGATTAGCAGGAAGTCCCTTATCAGCAAAGATCCCCAGGACAGGACGTGATGGATCGATTGGAGCAACGAGATTTGATATTATCTGAATGCCATTTTGGGCGAATTTATCGTATGCTGTGAGCGTATCAGTTGATCCTGGGAGGGGTTCAGAAAAATATCTGTTCCCAGCCCCAAGTATTACATCAAGACCGGCATCAGCCATTTTATGTGCGATTTCGATGCGTTCTTTGCGAATTGGATGATGAACACTGAATGAGGCCGGAGTGGCATCATTGACGAATGATGTAGTAACCACACCTGTAGCCATGCTAATATCCTGTGCATATTCTATGACTGATTTTGCAGCAACGGTATCTCCGGATTCATTGATGGTCATACCAATGGCACCTTTTACCGTTTTGTATCCTGTAGCCATTGCCGTGGCTCCTGCAGCTGAATCGGTTACTTTATCTTTACCTAGCATGTAAGTAGTAACGAGACCGACGTTCTCGAACCTAGCTGGAGCATAATCATCTGTTAGGTAATATAGCGCCGTCTGATGCCCAATCCCGGCACCATCGGCAACAATTAATATTATTGACTTTGGCGCCTTATTTGCGCTGGAACAGTTGACAGAAAAGAATAGTATCGATGCAATAATCGCTACTGGGTAAAATTGTGATTTGCGCATGCTAAATTTCTTTTTTAATAGTGTATAATTATAAATATTAGCCCTGCTGATAGGTTAAATTTAATTGACCCACAAATAATCGCCAAGAACGATGATTTGGTAGAAATATACTTTTCAGTAAGCAATGTTATCGTGTGTTAAACCGGAAATTAAGGAATTATTAACTTTAAATGAATTCATGCAAAGAAAAAACCGCAGTTACTTTAAGGAGAATACTCCTTAAAACCGCTGCGGTTTTCATACAAATAGATTAATCAGATAAACTGATTTCAATTCATTCTATAGATTCCAGTTCAAGCCACAGTAGATTGTACGTCCGTACATATCATGCTGTTTAATGCGAGTCGAAACACCGTAGTAATCACGACGGCGTTCATCAGTAAGATTATTAGCCTCAAAATTGACTGTTAATGTTGGAGTCAAATTATATGCAGATGAGAAGTCTAGTTGCAACTCGCTACCTCTCCACTCATCCCAATCGGCTGTTTTGCCAACTTCATCGATATATTCACCATTGTAGTTCCAAGCCAAACGAGTGTTAATTTTCTCATTCTGGAACACGATTGCCAAGTTACCAGCATCCGCTGCTTGCCCAGGCAATTGATCAGTACGATCACGCGATGTTAATTCAACATCTTTTGCAATGGTATGGGTGTAGTTAGCATATACACCAAAGTTGCCCAACACTCCAGGTAAGAAGGTAAACTGCTGCATCCAGTTAAGTTCATATCCCACCAACGATGCGCTACCGCCATTCACTGGTTGCTCAACCTCCCAGGTCTCGCCTGCTATATCTTCTTCAAAAGTGCTTGTGTAGATAATATCGTCAAGTGCCTTCGAGAAGTACCCACCTGAAATGATACCAACTCCACCAAGATAATGCTCGAATAAGAAATCGATATTGGAAGCGGTGGTAGCAACAAGATCGGAATTTCCGCGAATCATTTCGTTATCCTCAGGATATTGCCACACATAAGGAATCAGGTTGAAGTAGTTAGCGCGAGCAACACCTGTTGTGAATGCGAAACGAATGTTTGTGTTGCTATCAAAAGCGTAACGTGCCTGAATATTGGGCAACACATGGCTATAGTCTTTTTCTTCAGTAACCTGACTATGATCCAGATAATCGCCATCAGCATCGTAATTTAAAAGAGTACCTGTATAATTTGTTGCAGTACCTTCATAACGTACCCCACCAATGAACATCAAGGCACCCATGTTAACAGTAGTCATACCGTAGGCAGCAGTGATATTTTCTGTAGCATCGTACAATTCACCAAATTTCTCGTCGTAACGAATCGACCCTTCAAGTTTTCCTTCAGCTTGATTATCGTTAAAGAAGTCACGTAATGCATCCACATCAAATCCAGGACCAAATTTATAATTACCACCTTGCCAGTCATCGCCAAGATCATCGCCAGCGAAATCAGTCATCATTAGATCATCGTCGCCTTTCCATTTGAATTTGACGCGATCATCTTCGCGGTCTTTTGTGACTAAATGGTATTTACCACCAACCTTCATTGTAGTGGAAATATTACCGATATCAACAGGCATACTAATGTTTACTCCGGCAATCACATCTGTGTTTGTCGTATTTTCTGAACGCCAATCCCATGCATCAAGTTTATAATTTGAAGGATCATAAACATCAGCAACATCAAGGTTCGTAAATTCAAGTGTTGGTGAGTCTGAATGGATATCGCCAACAGTTAAATTGACTCCTCGAAGTTCAAACTCTGGGGCAATCTGACCCTTGGGAGCTGCTTTGTCCTGCATACCAAAACTATATGCGAAATTGTAATCAATATTCATGTTACCAATTGCATTTTTACCACCACCGTTTAGCACAGTTATAGTCTGCTCTTCCATACGCTCTTTCATGTAACGTACAGCTCTTGCGTCTTCGATATCAGTATCGTTGACGTAGTCACCTTTGCCAATGCGCACACGAAATACGTTACGATTTTGGTAATCATTACGTTTGTTGTACATCACGCCAAAGTTGTAGCGATTATTATCATCTTGAACAAAATCGATGCGACCAGTGAAACCGTAGCGAGTACGGTCATTGGCATAATCCATCAATTCCATATCATCTAGCCTGAAATTGGATAATTCACCGGTAACATCATCTTCATCAGCATCCCAGCGAGCTTCGTTATCTTGAGTTTGACGAACGGCACGCTGATAGTTTGTGCTGAGAGCAAGACCCAATTTCCCGTAGCGCTTGGAGAAATTAACACCGCTCTTATAATTTGGTGCTGCAGAAAGGGTGTTATAACCACCTGAGAACATAACGTTAGTAACTGTACCTGGAACGTCGAATGCTGAGAGAGTCTCAAGATTCACTGTACCGCCGATAGCATCACCATCCATATCAGGAAGCAATGTTTTTGAAACAGTTATTGAGGAAAGTTGATTCGATGAAATTACATCAAGAGCAACGTAACGTTCTTCATCTTCAGGTGTTGCAATTTTTTCGCCATTCACAGTAACTGAAGTCATGCGAGGCTCTGTACCACGAATAAAGATGAAACGACCTTCACCATGGCTTTTTTGAACGTTTACACCTGATACACGCTGCAATACATCTGCGGTATTGAGGTCAGGAAATGTATTCATTAATTCTGAAGATACAACACTGCTGATATTTGTTGCAGTTTTTTGTTGGCTTAAGGCTTTTCTCTGTCCTTGGAGTAATCCAGTAACGCTCACGCCTTCGCCCACTAGGATACTTGGAGTTAATGATAGATCCACACTCACATCTACACCACTTTCAACTGTTACATTAACTAATGTAGCCTCGTAACCAATATATGTTACGTTAATCGTCTGCTCACCAGTTGCAACGTTGGCTATGCGAAAGTATCCCGAACGGTCAGTGGCCGTTCCAATATTGCTACCTTCCACAATAACGTTTGCACCTCTAAGGTAGAATCCAGTACGTGAATCCGTTACACGCCCTGATACTATCCCTTTGTCCTGAGCAAAGACGGATCCTGTGATCAATGCGAGTGCCATCATTGTTACTGCCACTTGTTTCATACCTATTTGAATCATGTTGATCTCCTTATCTATGCTATGTTAAAGAATGCTTTTTCCTATTTTTCCCGAACCTTTAGAGCATTGTTCGGTTTAAATTTAGAGCATTGCTCGGTTTTAATGCAAGAACTTTTTTTCTTCGCACATTTATTCTTCAATAATTACTATGACAAGTCATGTATTATTAGACACTTATACAGCGTCACCCACAGGAACCAAATTTGGTTCTAAAGCATAACTATGATCGTAATATTTTATGACAAATTGATAAATATTCTATCACGTTCTAAAATTCACCACATGATTAAATATCGACCCAAAGGTGTACGAAATTTCTATGCCACCGTTGTACTGATAGTTGGTGAGTATCGCACGTTGCTGGAGAAGTAAATCCTCAACGCTGACCTCGCTCTTTGGTAGGCTCAATTGATTATTAAGAGCAAAATACTGTCCCCAAAAATTGACTGAAAACCCTTTCGACAGGCGAACATCCATTATCACCGAATGAATCCGTTTCGTAAACATCTATTGAATCAAATAATTTATCATACACCCACATGTGTCCATGACCTACAAATATTCCTTTAATCACGTCTTTATACCGGGATAGAGAAAAATCATGTAAATAATTTTGACCTGACAACGCAATATCTACCGAACTCCACGGTTCTCAATATTTCTTTTGGATCTACCAGGGCATTTTCCTAGTCGTGTGAGCGCGTCCGGCGAGTGCAGCTGCGTGATTACTGCCAGCACCAATGCCTACTCCCCAATCAACTTTTTGCGCTACGTTATCGGGCAGAACATTATCGAGATACTGCAATCCATTTGCTTTACAGGCAGCAAGCACTCGTTCGCCAGCAGCATTTACTTCAGGTGGTATTGGTGGATCGGCACGGCCTTCAAGATGCCCAAAGGAAAATCCCATATCCCGTGGACCATGCTCGGCAAAAGCCAGCCCAGGTACAGCAACTGTTACTTCAGTATTGGCTAGTGCAACCTGATCTTCGATTTTAATTCCAAGCAGTAACTCACCATTTGGATTCAAAGGCCAGGTATCTGCTCTTAAAAGGTATTCTTCTTCGTCAATACCCCACACCCATGCTGCAAATTTGTGACTACCCCATCCTCTTAGTCCTTCGCCAACAACATCAATTGCCTGCTTATGAATCGGATACCGAGCAGCTTGCACAAATTTCTTCACTGCCTCAGGATTTCTCGCCCTGGCTAAATGTACTCCATGTACGCCTTGTGCAAGAGCCTGCTCAACCATCCAACCACCTGCCTGGACCGTTCCAGCATCTAGACCCAATAAGGGCAAAACAACAATAACCGTTGGTGTGCGGTGCCCGCTGGGTGTTGAACCGCCATCAACTAATCCACGCATAAAATCATTTAGTAATGAAAAATTAAGCGGTTTGTGCTCCATATTGTAGACTATGTAGTCAGCCCATGTTTGGGATAATTCCAGCCCCTTCTCATACCCACCATAAGCGCCTTTATAATATACTGGCTGCCCTTGCACGAAGAGCTCAATGCATTTGTTGATGCGGGTAGGTTGCCAAGTGCTCTCTGGTGTTGCCTTCTCACAGCCGGTCATCGCAAAAACCATCACTGCTAGAAAGGTTAACATTGTATTTCTCAATCTCATTTCTTCTCCTTCATCTAAATATTTATTGGGCCAGATTTAACGACGGGCCTCGTCTGCACCAACATCAACCCCTGCGCCCTGTGGACGGACATCACCGTCAATGTCTACGGCATACAAACGAACCTCGGTACCCTTATCAATATTGGGTGAACCATCTTTCAACTGGTAGGTGGGGATCAGATCCAGACTCTCAACACCCGACATATCTCCCCAAATGATAATTGAGTTCCCAGTGTTTTCCTTGATAACGCCCCACTTGTCGCCGGATCGCACAGTGCGGTTAGCGAGATAGTCCGATGTATATTCTCGAGATGGGTCTGTATTCAGTTCAATTACGGTTGTAAATCGATCAGCGGAATACTGACAGGAGGCCACATTCAATTTCTCTATCTCATCTTGGAGCATAGGATTCGCACTAAAATTACCGGTACCCTCATAACCATCACGGAAATTGTTATATTCAACTGTTGCGGAAGTCTCAAAATCGAATTTGCCCCAAACAAGATTATTGGCAGCATAACTTGGTAATAGTCCCTCTTTAGTCTCTATAAAGAGGAAGTTTTCGAGGATAGTATTGTTAACTACCGTCGCTTCACTGCGTTGAATATAAAAACCGTTGTTGAAGGACATGATATTGTTAGCGATGATACCACGGCTCTCCATGGTCATGCGCATTACACCAGAATTCCCAATTGGATTGCGATTGCCGTAGAATTCATTGCCAATCACCTGAACGTAGAAATCTTCCTTCCTCGGTATTGTGTCAAGAGGGGCATCATAGCGATGTTCCTGTCCACCAATGAACAACGCACCTGCATCGTCGGTACATTCGTTATCTACCAAGATATTGTGCTTGAATTCTGGCGAAGACCAGAGGGCAATGAATACACCACCGGCATCATTATTGGCTAATGCTTTATTGCTGAGTATGATGTTGTTTTCGATAAGAGGACTTGACCAATCGAAGATTGAAATGGCACCACCGTCGCTACTACGCATCAGATCATCAAGACCAGCCACATTTGCATAAAAAACATTGTTGGAGATAACACCGTTACAGCGACTGTGCAATGCAATACCCGCACCACGACCATTTTCTGTTAGGTTTTCGGCAAATAAATTATTCGTAACGATTAGATTGGCACCGTTCTCCGCATAAATCGCACCACCATCATTTGAAATTTCGTGGCGATATTCTGGATACCAATCTTCAGGGCTAAGTGATTTATTATTCACAAATACATTATTGCTGATGATTGGTGAGGTGCCATCACAGTTAATCGCAGCACCCTTACCACGCACAAGTCCATTGGCAATTACAAAGCCGTCTACCTTGCTATTGTTGGCACCAATCATTATGCGTTCTCTGCCCTTACCATCAAGAACGGTGCGATTGGCAGCAATATCTCTTGTCCAATCTTGTGCATAACCACCATATAGGTCAACATCTGCAACCAGAGCTATTGTGCCTTCGGTGTAATTACCGGCACCAACCAATACAGCACTGTTGCTGGATATCGATATCAGTGCACGATGTATCGATCTCCATGGGGCTGTTTTGCTGCCATCATTCCCATCAGATCCATTGAGAGAAACATAATAAACCGCAGAATAATCCGATAACTTGACCGAACCTGTAATTGGGCCAATTTGTGCCCGGTCGCCATCAACCTTATTAGAACAGCACGATAGGAATAGCACTGCAATACAAATACTGGCTATTTTCATTAGATTTATTTTCATCACTTGACTCTCAAAAAATTCTAGTTATTCACAAATTGCATGGCAAACAGTTTTGATCCACGCATACGGAAGACCAACTGCACCGTTTGACCAGCTAGTTCACCAACATCAACGCCTTTATTGAGCCACTCCACATTTTCTGCAATAAAATCTCCGTTGATGTAGATACAATCGTCCACGCTAAATCCTTCAATCGGACTACCACTTTCATCAATGAATCCAACTTGAGCATAGCCCATTCCATCAGTATCAATATTCAGTTGTAGTCTGTTGCCTTCGAAAACGAATGGTTTAGTAACCATTATGGCTTCTTTTTCATATGGGCTGTCGGCCGAGACAAAGCCATCCAACCGCTGTACCAGGCGATAAACACCACGACCAGCTGAATCTTTGATATGAGCCGAATGATATTGGGTTTCGCCAAAATAGTACTGCCAAATCTCCTCACCTCTGCGAACCATACCCTGTGCAATATATGCAGTCACAACATTGCGGCCATGATGTCGTCCTATACCGACATATGCTGGACGAGCGAACCGTTCCCAGTCGAGACCATTACGGCTAACTTCGAGTTGGCTTTCCAGTGGACCTGATCCACGACCACGTTCCTCTGTACCAAGGATGGCCCTAGTTGCAGGACCATCACCATCATAATGGAAATAAGCAATCGGGAATGCCAAATAAGTATCGGGTGCCCATTCATATTTCTGCGCCTTGGTAATATAAAAATCTACTCCGATGGGATCTTCAGGAATTGGATCAAACTTGTGCTCAAATTCCATTCCGAAACCACCACCTGTTAGTGGGCCATTATCCAAATACCATGGTAACGGCTCACGCAGTGGGTAACTCTTATCCAGTTCCTGATATTCGGCTTGCGTTAACTGGTCAAATTCAACGGGACTAAAAAGATCCGTCACACCCACAACTACGGAACTACGCATAGTTTCATCGCCGGGAGTATGAAAAATGCCTGATCTGTGATATGTTGTATATTGTTGGAGCTGTTCATCATAGAATGAGCAGGATTGAGTGCCTGACCTAAACGGTAGCAGGCTAGTGTGATTTCTGTTCCAGGTATAGCCATCTGGTGAAGTATATACGTAAATACCGCGTCGGTTATAACCTGAAATATACTTCCAACGCTCATAATCAGGACCATTAGGATCAATGAAGGGATTACCAAGACCACCTACATTTTCAGGTAGAACAATATTAGTCTTACCTTCGATTATACCATGCCCCACATTGGGCTTCTCAAAATGGATACCATCGCGCGAAGTATGAACTTGAAGATAATCTTTATTTGTGCTGTTATAGATGCGGATCAAGCCTTCTTCATCCTCTACAACTGTCAAGTGCTTCCGGAATGATCCCTCAATATTATCAATAACCCGCTCTGCCCGTTTCGGTGGATTTACTACAAAACTAATGTCGCCTTGTTCAGCAAGAATTGCATTATCAATGAATAGATGCTTCCTGCCACCTAATTGAAGCGGTGCACTACTCTTGTCATCCGCAAATAGCAGAGGTAAGCCTTTTACAAGTTCATCTGCTAAACGATCAGTTCCGTGATAGGGAGACAAACTACCTGGTACATCAAAATTTGTAGAATAAATATCATCAGACGAAAAACGTAATTCATCCATCTTGCCCTGAAGAGGATTGTCCCATGTACCACTTCGGCCAATACTCATATAGGCCTCATCACCATGTGGAAGTATCTTGAACACAGCCTTGTCTCCCAGGGGCTGAAGTACACCATCAACATAGTGTTTCAATTGATCTTGTTGCATTTCATACACAAATGCTAGGTGATGCCACTCACCAACAGCAGGATCTAGTGCTGCTGCATTCGATGGGATCGCGACCTCAATACCAGTAGGCTGATTTTTGAATATGAAACCAGTATTCGTAGCATTCAGTAACAAACTAGTGACTTGGTCATTCTCTCCACGTGGACCAGCCCCAATTTCAAACACAACGCCAACTTCACCAGTATTACGTGTTGCTTGATACCAAAACTCGACAGTCCAGTCAAAATCGCCAAGGTTCAAATTCGAATCGGTGGGATTCTTATGGCCCGATTCCTTGCGAAGGTGATTCTCACCCAAGGTCATCAGGGCAGCAAAATTGGTATTCATCCAATTCATAGGCTCAACTGTTCTACCCTCGGGAATCGATTCTGGTGCCAATCCAAATAGTTCAGCTCCTTTGGGTTTATCATCAGGTAATCCCTGTAACTCTTCCCTCTTCGGAATCCGCACTTTGGGCTGCTCAATCGGCTCGAGGGCATTACCAAATTTGCCCTCAACAATTTTACCACCAGGCCCAAGCGTCAAGATGTTATCGTTGTCGGTTTGATCATCCATACTAGAACTGGGATACAATGCCAGAGGCTCATCAAACAACCAAAGAGCAGTTGTGACATTGTCCTCAACCCTGTCCCCGCATGCAATAAAGACCATAAGGCCTCCAAATACTAATGCGATGCCTACTAATATTTTATTCAACGTACTAATTCCTAATTATACTATATCATTAGTCTGATTGTGACAATGCTATTTAACAACGCTGGTTTTTACATCGTTAATAAAGAAGCGGTTTGTACCAAACTTCTCTTCGCTACCAGGTAAATCTTCACGGTACATACCACCTGCTCTAGGCTCACCGGAATCAGCTAACCACCTGCGGGCTCCACCTCGATATGGACCAGTGCGGAATACAAGGCGGCTCACAGACTCAACCTCTTGCCCAAATGCAATGGCTTCATGAGCAACGCTCCCATTAACACTCACTGCATAGGTCTGTACATCACAATCGACCACAAGATTGACATCGTACCAATTATTAAGTGATAGTTTCACTGGATTGGGGCCACGCGTCTTGAAGTGGCTGAAACTCAACCACGCTTCATCAAAACGTAGTTTTAGGGGCCTGACGCCACGATCATTATGCACTTCTACGGCAAGATAACTTCCACGTTTCAAATCATCAATCCATACCTTAAAATCAATACTGACTTTCTCTGATACAGGAAAATTGCGCTCAGCCAAGGCATAATCGTAGGGCTCCTCATCGAGGAGTTCTAATACCTTCTCACCCTTTTGGGCAGGATTGTTTGTGATTGAAATTGGTGCCCACTGTGGCATATATAGATTCCAATCGGCTACATCAGCTTCGGTGGTCGCAGCATTGAAATCATCATCAACATGATCTGCCACAACACCGGTCACAGGCGTTGGGATACTTGTTACCCAAATATCTTCCTTGTTCATACTGTATGTCACATACAATTCATCCCCGGGAGGATTGCCATTGCCTGGGAAAATACCGCGCACATACTGTGGCCCGGGATTCTTGTGAATACCTTGATAGCGTTCGGCTGGTACCTCACCTTGAACTGTAAGCATATTATCAAATTCGTGACCATCTGCACTCGTCATAATCGACAACGGATATCGATTTCTCTTAGTAGCCGAATGATCATGGACTAGTGCGTATTTTCCATCATCAGTTCTTTCCACCCAAGTTTTGGCACCGGTGGTCCAAAGAGTTGTATTCTTGGCAATATCAGTCCAGGTATTACCATTATCATTGCTTAGGGCACCCCAACCATTTTTCCAAACACCAACAGTTATGCCATCGGGGCGCTCATAATACCCAAATGATTTTCCAGCACCTGCCGATGTTGTGAAA
>Ga0066863_10000533_pt1 | contig 18316 bp, 17 predicted proteins | sample ETN02SmetaG_2_FD_65495 | JGI IMG/M metagenome (GOLD analysis project Ga0066863, IMG submission 65495) | Marine microbial and viral communities from oxygen minimum zone, Eastern Pacific Ocean - ETNP2014F10-02SV253 | ecosystem: Environmental > Aquatic > Marine > Oceanic ...
TAACGCTATCAATATAGTAAACAATAGTTGAGCAAAAACGTACCCAAATTTAGTATAAAAAGTTTTATAATCAGTCCCTTTTATATTTTGAGAAATTACAGATTCAGTATTTAATTTTGTTTTTTCAATTACGTCTCCGCTAGGATCAATAACCATAGATATACCAGTATTAGCACACCTTAATACAGTTCTTCTATTTTCAATTGCTCTAAAAATTGACTGTCTTGCATGTTGCTCAGGTTCTAAACCATGAGTATACCAAGCATCATTAACTAAAAAAGTTATAAAATCTGCCCCTTTATTAACATGCCTTCTGTTTATTTCAGGGAATATTGATTCATAACAAATTAAAGATGAAAATTTGTAGTCTCCCAAATCAAATAATACATCCTTTTTTCCACTAGAATAATTGGCAACACCCAAATTTATACTACTTAATACTGGAAATGTCTCTGACAAGGGGACTTGTTCAGCCAAGGGTACAGGTCTTTGTTTATTATATATAGATTGAACTCCTCTACTATCAAATAAAATCACAGAATTATATACTTTATTATTACTAAAGGTTATATCCCCAGATAAAATTTTAATATCATTATTTGTTAATAATTTTTGTTTTATATAATCAAATGTTTTTCCATCTTTTATGTTATGGAAAGGAAGCGCTGCTTCTGGCCAAATAACTAAATCTGTATTATTATTAATTGCTGATTTTGTCTTATCAGTTAATTTATTAAGTAATTCCTTGCCTTTAGAATAATCTCTTGAGTCTGATAATTTTATATTTGGTTGAATAAGTGCTATATTCAAATTATCTAATTTATTTTCATTAATATTATTATATAAGAAATATCCAATTAGGTAAGGAGCTAAGAATATTCCTATCAATAAAAAGCTTTTCCTAGTTGATATATTAATTAGTAGAGAATATATAATAGTATTTAAACTAATAATCCAAAATGAAACACCATAGATACCAGTAAACTCTGCAATTTGAATCGGATATAGATAATCTAATTGAGTATTTGCTAAACTTATCCATGGAAAAGCCAATAACCCATATGATTTGATATACTCGATTGATACCCAAATAATTGGAATTAATAACAAATTATATTTTTGATAATACTTCTTTAAGTAATACCAAATAAATACGATTAAAACAGTATTAAAACTCAAATAAAAAACTGTTAAGAGCATTGAAAAGAAAGCTATTATTGGAATAGTTCCAATATTTTGAGCTAACCAATAAATTGTTATTAAATGATATATAAATCCCCAAATAAATGAGAATTTAAAAGCATCTCTAAAAGAAGTTAATTTAACTATAACAAAAATAAATGGAACTAATGAAAACCATACTAGAAACCCTAGACCATAGGAATGTTGTGATAGACCTGTTAAAACAGAAGATAAGAGAGTAAGTAATATTTTTTTATTTTTCAATTCTATTCAAATAATTTTGTAAAAATAATGCCGCTGCAGTCATATCTACATCTTTTTTATTATGACCAGTTTTAATTCCTTGATTAATCAAAGATCTTTTTGCTTCAATTGAACTTAATCTTTCATCAACCACAACAACATTTATATCTAGACTTTTAGTTATATAATCTATAAAATCTTTAACTTTATACGTTTGTTCAGAATATGTATTTTTTAATGTTTTAGGTAAACCAACTACAATTTCATTAACATCTTTTAATTGTATAACTTGATTTATATCATTTAACAAACTTTCTTTCGAATTATTCATAATAGTTTTATAAGGCTTTGCTATTATCTTCATTGGGTCAGATAAAGCTAATCCAACTTTTTTATCACCGTAATCTATTGCAAGTATTCTATTTAACATGTCAATTGTAAAGCTTCTGTTTTACTCTTTTGCTAGGTTTAAACACTATTTTTTTTCTTTCAGGAATAATAACTTTCTCTTTTGTTTTGGGATTACGAGCATTATGTCTTTCTTTTGTTTTTAATACATTAAAAACTCCAAAATTTCTAACTTCAATATTTATACTATCTTTATTTTCTGTAATCATTTGCTCTAATATTTCAAAAAAACAATCTGTAATTATTTTACAATCATTATGAGACATATGAAGTTTATATGAAGCTCTCCTGATAATATCTTTTTTAGTATATTTTTTATTCATAATCTAAACTCTCCTAAAACTGATAGGGTTAATATTTTTAAATATTCTTTTTTTAAGTCTATTTAATTCTTTTATATCATAAATTTCTACAATCATTAAACATATTGCTATTCCATCAGATGCACTAATATCAACACTTTTAATATTTATGTTCATTGATGAAGTTGATTCTGTTAAATCTTTTAATAAATGTTTTCTATCTTCTATTTCAATTTTTAATCTTACTAAGAAGGATGAATCCCTTGCAAAATCCCACTCAACCTCAATAAATCTATTTTTAAATTTTTCGATTGGAGCATTTTTACAATTGGTCCTATGAATTGTAACACCTTTACCTTTAGTTACATAACCAATAATACTATCACCTGGAATTGGACTACAGCATTTAGGAAAATATATAAGAGCATTTTTAATTCCACCAACTTTAACTCCCTGAGCAATACCTCTAGCTTTATTAATAAATTTTCTAGTTAATGATTCTTCTTTTAAATCTTTAGTTACAGAATTACTCGATAAAGATTCATCATATTTTATTATAGCATCCTTAATAATGATTTTACCTTTTGCAATATTTGAATAAATAATATTTGAATTATTAAATCCGAGAACTTCTGGTTCTTTATCAATTCTCTTCATCAAAATTATCTGATTTATTTTCCTAAGATATTTTTCTACTATTTCTTTACCTAGAACAATTGAAGCTAATTCTTCTTCTTGCTTGATATATCTTTTAATATGAGTTTTAGCTTTAGTTGTCTGAACAATTTTAAGCCATGCTTGATTTGGAAAATGATTCTCTGAAGTAATTATATCAATTTTATCTCCATTCCTAAGCTGTGTGTTTAGAGGAACTAATTTTCCGTTAACTTTTGCACCTTTACATTTCATTCCTACTTGCGTATGTATTGAAAAAGCAAAATCTATAGGTGTTGAATTAACTTTTAATTTATGAACATCTCCTTTTGGAGAAAATGTGAATATCTCATTATCAAATAAATCAACTTTAAGCAATTCCATCATTTCTTCAGGATCCCTATTATCATCTTGCAACATTTCAACAAGATCTCTCAACCAAGAAATATGTTTATCTAATTCGTTATCTTTTGTAGGATGATTTTTATTTTCTTTATATCTCCAATGAGCAGCAACCCCTATTTCAGCTAATTTATCCATTCCTTTAGTTCTTATTTGTACCTCAGTCATCTCACCATTTGAACCAAAAACAGTTGTATGGATAGATTGATATCCATTACTCTTAGGAGTTGCAATATAATCTTTAAATCTCTTTTGAATAGGAGTGTACAATTGATGGATAATACCTAATACAACATAACAATCTTCTAATTTATTTACTATAATTCTAACAGCTATCAAATCATATAGCTCACCAATAACTTTACCTTTATTTTCAATTTTTTTATGTATAGAATAATAATGTTTTGGTCTTCCAAAAGGGATAGTATCAATATTGTAATTTTTTAATTGTATAGATATCGGCTTAATAAAAGCATCTATATATATCTGTCTTTGTTTCTTCGTAGAATTTACTTCAGAAACTATTCTTTTATATGAATTAGAATTTAATATATTAAAACATAAATCTTCAAATTCCATTTTAATTTTGTTCATGCCTAATCTATGTGCTAAAGGTGCGTATAATTCTAAAGTTTCTAAAGCTATTCTTTTCTGCTTATCCTTGGGTAAGAAAGTTAAAGTCTTCATATTATGCAATCTATCAGCAAATTTTATAATAATCACTCTTAAATCTTTAGATATAGATAAGAACATCTTCATAAAATTTTCAGCTTGTTTTCGTTCAATATTTCTATATTTGATACCTGATAACTTTGAAACTTGATTAACTAGGTCCGCAATATCTTCACCAAAATCATTTAGCAATATTTCATAAGTAATATCAGTATCTTCAATTGTATCATGTAATAAACCAGCTATGATAGTTGGTAAATCCATATTCCAATCAATCAATTGTTTACATACTTCAATGCAATGAATAAAATACTTTTCACCTGATTTTCTTTTTTGTCCTTGATGAGCAATTAAACCAATATTATATGATTTAAATAACAAACTTATATCGTCTTCTTTTAATATATATTTTTCAGGAAATTTTTTTAAAATTTTTTTAAAATCAGAATCAACTTTGCTATTCGTAAATGGCAAAATATTTTTTAATGAGTCAATAATCATATATTAATTGGGGATATTTTGAAAATTCGAATCAGAAGATGAATAGTCCATATTCATAAATCTAGCATATTTATCAACGAAAGTGACTTTTACTAATCCTGTAGGGCCATTTCTATGTTTTGATACAATGATTTCACCGATCCCTTCATCTTCTTCATTTTTTGAATAAACATATTTTCTATAAACAAAAAGGACTACATCTGCATCTTGTTCAATTGCTCCACTTTCACGCAAATCTGACATAATTGGTCTATGGTCAGTTCTAGATTCTACAGCTCTAGATAATTGAGATAAAGCAACTACAGGAATGTTCAATTCTTTAGCTAAGGCCTTTAATGAACGAGAGATATATGAAATTTCTTGTTGTCTACTTTCATGATTTGGAGCATGTAACAACTGTATATAATCAATAAAAATAATATCAATATCTTTTTCAGCCTTTAATTGACGAGCCTTTGCTCTTAATTCCATAATATTAAGGTCTGCTGTATCATCAATAAATAATGATGTCTCTGATAAGTTATTAGCTGAATTAGATAATTTTTTCCATTCATGTTTAGGCAATTTACCTGTTCTAACTAAATGACTATCAATTTTTGATTCTGAAGTTATAAGCCTTTCTACAAGTTGTTTAGATGACATTTCTAAACTAAAAAAACCTATTTTTACATTATGATCTATTGCTGCATTTCTTGAAAAATTTAGAGCTAACGCTGTTTTACCCATTGATGGTCTTCCAGCTAAAACAATAAAATCACTATCTTGAAACCCAGTTAATAGATTATCCAAATCATAAAATCCTGATGGAACTCCAGTTAATACCCCAGATTTTCTATTCCCCCATGAATCTAATACTTCATGTAAAATAGGTTCTATTTCCATAAATCTTCCTTTTTGGACATCTTTAGATATATCAAATAAAATTTGTTCTGCTTTATCTAAAATATTATTTGCATCTTCCTTGCTATCATATGCTTCATCTGTTATATTAACTGCAACTGAAATAATTCTTCTTAAAATTTCTTTTTCTTTAACTATTTTAGCATAATTATCAACACTATGAGCTGATGGAGCACCATTTGTTAATCCAGTCAAGTAATGATAACCACCTACAGATTCTAATTGTTTATTTTTTTCTAATTGATTCCCTAAACTCACATAATCAATATTCTTATTATCATTAAATAATTTTTGCATATTTTCAAAAATTATAGCATTTGATTTATCATAAAAACTATTTGAAGTTAACTCTTGTATTGCTTTAGATACAGATTCTTTATTAATCAACATGCATCCTAATACAGCTTGTTCAGACTCAATAGAATGAGGACTCATTTTGGCAATACTGTTTTTTAATTTATTTTTATTTTCCATATAGATATTTATCTCTTATAAATTTAAAATCATCCCATGCATATTTCTTCAAATTTTCATTTTCAACTAAGTCTTTAGGATGATATGTATATAATAAATCCAATTTATTATAATTATACTTATTATTTCTTAACTCTTTTATTTTTTTATTTTTTTTCAAAAAACTTGACCCTAAGGATACTATTAGTTTTTTGCTATTTTCATTTATTTTATTTTTAAAAGAATTCTTAATAACATCATCAATGTCTAAATCTACATATCTTTTTATTCTAATAATCTGAATATCATTATATTCCAAATTAATAGCTTTTAAAATATTCTTAAACAAACCAATTGCTTTTTCCATATGAAAATTAAAATTAGATTCCTCTAATAATATAAAATCTTCTACAAAAACAATATCTGAATTACTATTACCTAATAATTCTATTGAAAAAGAATCATCAATAATTAGAGTACTACTAGTAACACGATTTTCTATATTATGATTAATATATATTTTAGAATTATATATATCTTGATACTGAAGTAAATATTTTTCTATTTCATTCTTCATTTTCTTCATTCTCATCTGAGAATGTTGAATATTCAAGATCATTATCTAACAATTCATCCATAGCTATAGAAATAGATTTTGGTTTACCAATTATATCATTATCTATCTCATTTAACTGCTCTGTATCTTCGATATTCAATAATGTTTCCATTTCCATAAATCTTTGATCTATTATTTGTCTTGCTCTTTTTGATACTAACATAATATTTTTATATATATTTTCTTTATTTTTATAAAATTTTTTAAATGATACTGCTTCTACATTCATTTTAGATTCTCCTTAATATTTTTATTAATTTCATTTGTAGTTTCTTCTAAATCTTCATTAATAAAGCTTAAACTAGATGGTAATATTAACTTAATCTTTTCTTTATAACTTAACTCTAATTCAAATCTTTTAAGTCTTTGTTTTATTAATGTTTCATTATATCCACCTCTATTTAATAACCTTTCATTTAAACTTTCTAATTTTTCCTGAATATCTATACCAGGAGGTTCAATAAAAACAGATAAGCAATCTTCTCCAAAATCTTCTATTAAACTCATAGCTCCTTTTACATCGATATCTAATAAAAAGACATCCCCATTATCTAGAGCATCTTCTAATGGTTGAACAGGAGTTCCATATCTATTACCATGTACCCATTCACATTCAATGAATTCACCAAATTTCTCTTTATGTTCAAATTTTTCCTTTGATAAAAAATAATAATCTTTACCATCAATTTCATTTTCTCTCATTGGCCTTGTTGTAGCTGAAATTGAATATTGCCAATCTTTATTCATATTTAAAAGATTCTTACAAATAGTAGTTTTTCCTGCACCTGATGGAGCAGATAGTATAACTAATTTACCTTTTTTGTTACTCATAATATATTTTGTACCTGTTCTCTTAGTTTCTCTAAATTATTTTTAATATCAACAACATAATGTTTTACTTTAGTATCATCAGATTTTGAGCCAATTGTATTTATTTCTCTATTCATCTCCTGTAGTAAAAAATTCTTCTTCTTGCCTTCATTTTTTTTACTTCTTAAATATAAATAAAATAAATCCAGATGACTTTTAAACCTTACTATTTCTTCATTTATATCTTTTTTTTCAATAATGATACCTATTTCTTGATATAAACGTTCATCATCTAATTTGGAAAAATTAGGCATATAATTTTTAATCTTTTTTTTATAATTAACAAGTTCTTTTTGTGTATTTTTTATTGACCTTTTTTCTATCCTTTTAAATACAGATTCTATTTTCTTAACATGCTTATTAATTTCATTTAATAAATTATTCCCTTCTTCTTTCCTGAAATTGTTTAAATCTTTAACAGCTGATTTTACTGTATCTAAAATAATCTTTTTTATACTAGGGCTTTTATCATAAATATCTACACTTTCTAATAAATCAGGGAATTTCATCAATTCAATCGAAGATATAATTTCATTATTACTTGTTTCTTTATCAATATCTTTTAAAATTTCAAGATATGATTTAAGTAAATCCTTATTTAATTTAAAATGACTCTTATTAGAATTACTTTTAATTGTAATATTTAAAAAAACCCTTCCTCTTTCACACTCTTTTTTAAGCAAATTAGTTATAGATTGCTCAAATTCTATCAAAGAAGAATGTAATTTTAAAACAGGATCAAAAAATCTATTATTTACTGATTTTATCTCAACATTAACAAAATAATTTCTATTTTTTTTATCAGCTTTTCCATATCCAGTCATACTGGCAATCATTACATCTACTCCTTATAAATTTATAGTCAAGAATATTACAACCTTATGCATTACTTAAACAATGAATAATAAATTTAATTAGTTCTAAATAAAATACTTATTTGGCTAGATGAGCCTAAATTAAATTCAGAATTAAAAAATGCATAATTTATATCAAATAGTGCAGAGGATAATCCAAACCCCAGTGTTTTTTTATTTTTACTATCATAACCAAATCGAATATAAAAAATACTATTAAAATTATATTCTAATGCAATTTTTTTTGAATCCAGATTATTCAATTCAGAGAAAAAAGTTATCTGATTTATTTTTATTGAGTTACTAAAAAAATATTTTAAATTATTTCTTTCATAAATACCACTATCCCATTTTTTTTCAGAAATTAGATTTTCAACTCCTAAAATTAAATTGTAATTATTAAGAATTATACTATACATTAAATCAATATCAATACCAAAAGATTCATTTGATTGAATTTTATTATAGTAGGGTTTGAATTTTAAATTTATTATTTTATTTTTCTGATATTTATTATAACTAATAACAAAACCAATATCTTCATATAATAAACTTGAAATATTTTCATAATCAATATTATTTAAATTTGGAATTATATATTGATTATAATCCCAAGCATTACTTGTATTAAATAAATTATGAATGTCTCTTTTAATAAATCCTATACTTATATTTCTTTTATTATTATTTTCTAAACAATATCCTAATTGCAAAACACTAAACTGGTTATCATAAATTTTAGAATATGATAAATAGCTATTTCCACTTATATTTTTTTGATTACTTATTGGCTGGTAAAATAATCCATTTATATCATTCGAAATAGAATGTATACTAGAAATTGAAAGAGTTCTTGCATTTTTTGAAAAAAAATAAATAGAATTATTAAGATTGCTATTACTTAATAAAACTGATGAAAAAATAATAATTAAATAAAATTTAATCATCATTAAATTCTTCTTTTAATTCAATTAATAAGTTTAATGATTCTATTGGAGATATTTTATTAAGATTAATTAATTTTAATTTATGAATCATTTTACTTTCAATCTTAAAAAGATTTAATTGCTTTTTATCATTATCTGAATCTTTGTTAGAGTCACTGATTATTTTATCATTACTAAATTTTAATAATAATTCTTTAGCTCTATTAATAACATCTATAGGTAAACCAGCCATTTCAGCAACTTGTATACCATAACTTTTATTTGCTCCACCATCTCTTATTTTTCTAAGAAAAATCAATTCATCATTATGTTCTTTAACTTCAATATTTAAATTAAATGCTTTTTTTAATTTATTAGCTAAAAAAATTAACTCATGATAATGAGTAGCAAACATTGTTCTAGCATTTAATTTCTTATTATCATGTAAATATTCTGTTATAGACCAAGCTATTGATAACCCATCAAATGTTGCTGTTCCTCTTCCAATTTCATCAAGTATAATTAAACTTTTTGATGTTGCATTGTTTAAAATATTAGCTGCTTCGTTCATCTCAACTAAAAAAGTTGATTCCCCTTCAGCTAAATTATCACTAGCACCAACTCTAGTAAATAATTGATCTACTAAACCTAACTTACATTTTTCTGCTGGAACGAATGAACCTATCTGAGCCAAAAGTGCTACAAGACCAATTTGTCTTAAATAAGTACTTTTACCTGCCATATTAGGTCCAGTTATAATAGCAATTTGTTTATTTAATTGATTTAAATACAGATCGTTAGGAACAAATTGTTCATTAAATGGTAGTATTCTTTCAACAACAGGATGTCTTGATTTTTTTAATTCAAATATTGATTTATTAGAAAATTCAGGTTTGCAATAATTATAATTAATTGCTAAACTAGCATTAGAAGAAAGAACATCTAAATAAGCTAATATTTGAGCACTATTTTGAATTTTATTAAATGATATTGTTATCTTATTTTGGATACTGTCAAAAATATATTTTTCTATTTCAATACATTTATCATTAGAAGTTAAAATTTTCTCTTCATATTCTTTAAGTTCTGAGGTATAATACCTTTCACTATTTGCAAGAGTTTGTTTTCTTATAAAATTATCTGGTATCTTATCTAAATGAATTTTTCGCACATCTATATAATAACCAAATATTTTATTAAAGTTAATTTTTAAACTATTTATTCCAGAAATATTTCTTTGTTTTTCTTGATAATCCAATAACCATTTATTGCCATTATCAGATATACTTCTATAATGATCTAATTCTTTATTTATACCTGATTTTATAAATTGACCTTTAGAAATATTAACAGGTGAATCTTCAATTATAGATGAAAATATTAATTTAATTATTTTATTATTATTATTAACCTTTTTTAAATAACTATTTAAACTTTTATGCTTTGCTAATACTATTTTTTTTATTTCATTTAGCTTTTCTAATGATTGTGATAAATTAATTAAATCTCTAGGATTAGATTTTAGATTCGAAATTTTACCAATTATTCTCTCAATATCAAATGTTTGTTTTAATAAAACTCTTATGTTTTCATGTAACTCTCTGTCTAAAATCAATTCTTCTAATAAAGATAAACGTTTATTAATTCTTTTTAAGTTATTTAGTGGCTTTCTTAAATGTTTCTTTAACAATCGACTTCCTGATGAAGTTAAAGTAAAATCAATATTATTAATTAAAGTACCTTTTTTATTTTGAGTATTTAATGAATGAAAAATCTCAAGATTTTTAATAGTAAAATCATCTATCTTCATATATCCAGCATCTATTATCTGAGATATAGAAGTTATATGATTAGTTTTTCCAAAATAATTACTATCTAAATAAAGAAGTACTGCACCTGATGCGATTATAGATAAATCTTTATCATCGATTCCAAATCCTTTTAATGAATTAGAATTAAACTGTTTTATTAATCTATTATAACACGTATCATAATCAGATTTCCAATCTTCATATGTTGTTAACATAATATCATTATCCAATAATTCAGAAAAATGATCCTCTTGAAATTTTGGGACAAGTAATTCTTTAATTTGATACGCATTAATAATATCATTAATATTTTTTATATTAGAATCTCCACAATAAAATTCACCAGTAGAATTATCTATTATTGAATAACCAATACAATCTTTATTTTTAATAAAGCTTGCTAAAAAATTATTTTCATTCTCAATTAAAAATTTTGATGAAATTGCAGTCCCTGGTGATAAAATTTCAACAACTTCTCTTTTAACAATTCCTTTTGATAGTTTTGGATCCTCAACTTGTTCACATAATGCCACTTTATATCCAGAATTCAATAATTTATGAATATGTTGATCCAAAGAATGAAAAGGAAATCCTGCTAAAGGGACAGTTGATGCAGCACCATTAGCTCTTTTTGTTAGTGCAATATTTAATATATTAGAAGTAATTTTAGCATCTTCATCAAAAGTTTCATAAAAATCACCCATTCTGAATAGCATTATTGAATCAGGAAATTTTTCTTTAGCATCCCAATATTGACGCATTACAGGAGTAGAATTTTTATTTTTTATTATATTTTCTTTCATTACCATCTCTATAAGTAATTTTTTCTTTATCTAAATATTCCAATAATGGAACAGCATATTTTCTCGATGTATTAGCTAAATTCTTAAAATCAGAAACACTCATTGTCTTTTTTAAATTAAAATATTTTTCAATAGTAATTAATAAATTAAAATAATTCTTTTTCGAAAAAAACAAACTACCATTAATTACTAAAAAATTATTATTATTTTTCTCAATATTTAATAAATTTTTTAATTTTTTTTCACTTATATTTAATTTTATTAACAAAGATGAAAAGTCTGATGTTTGAAATTTTTCTTCATCAATTATATTAAACAATTTCTTTTTTAATAATTGATCTTCTTTTTCTAATTTAATTTTAAAATCATGCAATAAATATAAATCATCTTTAAATTTTAGATTACCATTATTACATAAATCATTTAATATTTTTTTTAAAAAAATATCTGGAAGTAAAACAGTTTGATTTAATTGCTCTAATATAATTCCATTTAAATATGGATTATTTTTATGAAATGAATTAATAGTTTTAATAATTTTTTCATTAAAATTATTTAATTGTGATGTTGTAATTATCCAAGGCTTAGTGTTTCCATAAAAATGGATATCACTTAACTTACTTAAATTTTTCTTTAAAATGTCTTTTGAAAAACCTAAATGATAAGATAAAGTTTCTTGATCAAATATATTTTTACCACGGTAGTTGATAATTTCTCTAATTATTTCATAATCTTTCTCTTTAAATAAAAAATTTTTAATATAATCACTTTTATCTGTCCATTTACCATCTATATTAATATCAAATATTTTACCACCGCCTATAGTTATCATTGGAGAAAAGTTTCTTATTATAAATCTATCACTAAATGAACATATGATTTTTTTTTCAAATTTTAATAAAGCAACATTATTTACCTTTTTATCTGCAAAAAATATTCTCGCAATAACTTCTTGAGTTCCTATATGAATTCTTATCCTTTGATTATGTTTTATATCTTTTACTATTTCAATTTTCGCAATTGCATTATTAACCAAATGGAAATAACCTGTATCCCCTAAATGAGATCCTCTAAAAACCTTCCTTTTATCAATATTTTGTATATTAATAGCTGTTCTACTACCAATTTCTACTTTTGATACTTTTGAATTATGACTTTGCATTGATCTTACAGTTACAAGCTGGTTACTTGGAAGTAAGTTTATTTTACTATTATCATCAACAACACCTGAAAGGACAGTTCCAGTAACAACAGTGCCAAATCCTTTTTTTATAAATACTCTATCAATAAACATTCTAAAAACTTCTCTATCAAATTTTATTTTAGTATTATTAGATAAATTTAATATTTCTTCCTTTAATCTATTTATACCAATATTATCTACTGTTGATACTTTAATTATTTTTGCATTTTCTAAGAATGAATTTTTAATAAAACTTTTAACTTCATTAATAACTAAATCAAGCCATTCAGAATCAACTAAATCAATTTTATTTATTACAATAACACCCGAATTGATAGATAGAATCTTTAGAATATCAAAATGCTCTCTAGTTTGAGGCATTATACCATCGTCTGCAGCAATAACTAAAATTGCAGAATCAATTGCATTAACACCTGAAACCATATTTTTTATAAATTTTTCGTGACCTGGAACATCTATAATTGATATATTTTCATCTAAATGAGCAAATCCAATATCAATTGTCAATCCTCGCTTTATTTCATCTTTAAGATTATCAGTGTTTTGGCCTGTTAAACTTTTAACAATTGATGTTTTTCCGTGATCTATATGTCCTGATAAACCAATAGTAAACTGCTTCAAACTAAAACCTTATTCATTATTGTTATTACTATATCAATTTGATCCTCAGTTATTGCTTTTAAATCAATATAATATTTATTACTATTAACATAACCAATTATAGGGTTTGAATCATTTAAAAAAGATTTAAATAATTCATTAACTTTTTTTTGTTTACTAGAGATTGAAATTGCGACACTATCAATTTTCTCTGTTGGCAATGAGCCACTTCCAGCCTCAACTTGAGAGTTAACTATATTAATTTCATTATTATCGGTTACTTTTTTTGATAATGAAGAAATAATTTTTTCTGCATTCTTTCTAAGTTCTAATCTTGATTTTTTAAATAATTGTATTGATAAATTATTTTTAGAAATATTTTTTGAAGTATAATAAGTTCTTAATATAGTTTCCATAATAGAAATTCTAATTTTATCGCATCTAAATGCTCTATACAAAGAATTTGATTTTATCTTATCTATATATATTTTTTTACCAGCAATTATTCCAGATTGAGGACCACCTAATAATTTATCTCCACTAAAAGTTACAATATCAGCACCTTTTTTGATATATTTATTAATCATTTTTTCAAATGGCAAACCTAAATGTTTAAAATCTGCAAATGAACCACTACCTAAATCAATTAATAAAGGTATCTTATATTTTTTTGCTAATAAATGTAATTTCCCAATATCAATTTCATTTGTAAATCCTACAACTTTATAATTACTTGTATGAACATATAATATACCAGCTGTCTTATCAGTTATTGCATTTTCATAATCCTTCAAATGTGTTTTATTTGTAGCCCCCACTTCAACCATTTTACTTTGGGATTTATTAATAACATCAGGGATTCTAAATGATCCCCCTATTTCAACTAATTGACCTCTGCTAATTATTATTTCTTTTTTAAAGCAAATACTATTTAGCATTAACATAACAGCTGAAGCATTATTATTTACAATAATAGATTCTTCACATTCACATAAGGAATTAAACAATGTAGAAATATGGCTATTTCTATCACCTCTTTTACCTGTTTCTAAATTTATTTCTAAATTAGAATATGGATAGTTTCGTAAAATTCCATCAATTAGAACCTCTTTAGAAATAGGAGCTCTACCCAATCCAGTATGTAATATTATACCTGTACCATTAACTACTGATCTAAGACTATTATTATTTATTTTTTTAATCATTTTATTTATTTCATTAAAAGTATATTCTTTAATATCATTTACCTTAAGATTATTTAATAAATCTTTTCTAATGCTAAATAAAATAGTACTTACTGAGGATTTTAAAAACTTTAATGGTATATTAGTAGATTGAAATTTATTCATAATTTCATCTACAGATGGGATATCTTTTAATACCTCACGGGCATTATTATTAGTAATCTTCTTCATTTTTTTAAAAAATAAGACATATTAATTAAACCAATAAATCTTTTTCATTAATTTTGTCAATTTGTGAATCTTTTATATTTTCTTCTGCATATTTTAAATATACTTTCTGATTAATAAATAAATTAAAAATATCTTTATCTAATTCATTATCAAGAGTCATAAATCTTAATATATTCATAGCTTTTGATAATGGATATCCATCCTTATAAGGTCTATCCGGAGCAGTTAATCCTTCATATACATCAGCTAATGCAATAATTCTTGCTTGAATTGGTAATTCATCTCCAGAATAACCATTTGGATAGCCTTCGCCATTAATTTTTTCATGATGACATCCAGCATAAAAAGGAACATTATTTAAATGCTTTGGGTATGGTAATTTATTTAATAATTTATAAGTTAAGGATACATGATTTTCCATGATTTGTCTTTCTTTTTTACTTAATGTTCCTCTTTTTAATGTAAGAAAATCTATTTCTTCTTCAGTTAATATATTTTGAAATTTTCCATTAAAATAAATTTTATTCTTAGAAATATTTTTGACTCTTTCTTTTAATTCATCAAAGAAAAATTCTCCACCAGTGTTACATTTAATAATAAATTCTAAATCATTATCAGCCTTATTAATTTCTTCATTCATTTTATTTTTCAATGATTTATCATTATGATTATAAATCAAATCATAATATTTGATTTTAATGTCTCTTTTAAGTACTTCAAATCTAACTTTTATATGATCTATTTTATCATATAAACCTTCAAGCTTAGTTGATTTATTTATAACATGCTCAGGAGTAGCTACCTTACCAAAATCATGCAGCCATCCAGCAACAAATAATTCTTCCATTTCTTCTTCATTAAATCTAAAACTTTTAAAAGCACCTTCTTCTACATCATTAATTGCATTTGCAATCATCATTGTTATTTCTGGTACACGATTACAATGGCCACCTGTTGTTGCATCTTTATGCTCTAAGGCCTCAGCAACAAGCTTAATAAACGATTTAAATAACTCTTTTTGTTCTTCAATTAAAATTTGATTAGTTAAAGCAATTGATGCTTGTGAAGATAAAGATTCAATCACTTTAATTATTTCTTTGGAATAATTAATTATTTTTCCATTTTTAATAGGATTTAGAAGCTGGATAACTCCAAGAACATTACCCTTATGATCTTTCATTGGAATATTTAAAAAACATTTTGAGTAATAATCATGTCTTTCATCAAAACCCTTTGTTCCTTCAAAATCATATTCTTTATTTTTATATGCATCATCAATTTTAATTGTTTTATTTCTTAATGCGCAAACTGCTGAAACATTTTTATGATTTGGTTCATTGGTTTCAGTATTAAAAAGTTTTACTGGATAAATTGTATTAGGGACAGGTTCTTTTGTTCCACCTAAGAAGATATCTTTAGATTTATTTTGCATAATTACAAATTCTAACTTTGTAAATTCTTTGTCTACAATATATAAAGTTCCACCATCAGAATTAGAAATTTTTCTTGCTTGAGTAAGTATATTTTCTAATAGAACATTGATATTTTTTTCTTTTGATAAAGAAATACCAATATTAATTAACTCTTCAAAATAATTATTATTTAAATGGGATGTGCCCATAACTATTTCTTAGTTTTTTTCTTTTACTCTTGCTGCTTTACCTTTTCTTGAACGTAAATAATATAATTTAGCTCTTCTTACTTTCCCTTTTTTAAGAACTTTTATACTATCAACATTAGGTGAATAAATAGGAAATATTCTTTCAACACCTACATTGTTTGAAATTTTTCTTACAGTAAATGTTTTAGAAATATTATCACCTGATGAAATAGATATTACGACTCCTTCAAATGTTTGGATCCTTGATCTATTACCTTCAATAACCTTAACACCAACAGCTACAGTATCACCTGATTTAAAATCAGGAATATCTTTTTTTAAATTATCTTTAATAGATTCATAAATTTTATTCATTATCACTCCATTTTTTTAGATTTATATTTTTTCCATAAATCTAATCTTAATTTTTTTGTTTTTTCTTCTCTTTGATTTAGAAACCAATCCTTGATTTTTTTATGATTTCCAGATAATAAAACATCTGGAACATTATTACCTTCAAATTCTCTTGGCCTTGTATAATGAGGGCCATCTAATAAAAGATCATAAAAAGAATCCTTCTTCGCAGATTCATAATTATTTAAAACTCCTTTTTTTAAGCGTACTATTGAATCAATCATAATCATTGTTGGTAATTCTCCACTTGTTAAAACAAAATCACCAATCGAAATTTCATCAGTAACAATTTCATCTCTTATTCTTTGATCTATACCTTTGTAATGACCACAAATAAAAATCAAACTTGATTCTTTAGATAATTCTTTAGCTTTAGAATGATTAAAAGTCTTTCCATCAGGAGTTGGAAAAATAACTCTATGCTTCTTATCATTTCCAACAACAGATTTTATATCTCTAACTGCATCTAATATAGGCTTAGCCTTTAATATCATTCCTTCACCTCCACCAAAAGGATAATCATCAATCCTTTCAGAGGAACTATCTAAATAGTTAAATAAATTAAAAATATTGTATTCTGCAATATTCTTTTGTTTTGCTTTAAGTAAAATACTTTCATTTAAAACATTATCAAACATTGTAGGAAATGGGGTTATTACATTAAATAAAATCATTTATAAATTTAAAAACCCTCCAATATTTTTCATAATTACTATCTTTTCATCAAAATCAAAAAACTTAATATATTTTTCTAATACTGGAATTAAAATTTTCCTATTATTATAATTAACTAATATATAATTAGCACTTGGTAATAATAATACATCCAAAATTAATCCTATTTCTTCTTTTACATTAAAAAGCTTAAAATTAATAATATCATTAAGATAAAAATTTCCATCATCTAAAACAGGAAGATCATCTCTTAATACAAAAAACTCTTTATCCCTTAATGATTCTGCATCATTACGATTATTAACAGAATCTAATCTAAAGATTTTCCCCAAACCTTTCAAATTTAATAAATCAAATGATTTAAAAGAATTATTTATTTTAAACCATATATTTACATTTACAGATAAAAGATTTGAATCTTTATTATATAAAAAAAACTTTAATTCACCTTTTATCCCATGAGGTTTAACAACTTTACCTATTGGAATAAATTTACTATTTGATGAATTATTCAATTACTTCAATAATTGCTCTTTTATCACCTTCTTTAGCAGTCGCTGCAGATAAAATTATTCTTAAAGCATTAATATTTCTACCCTTTTTCCCAATTACTTTACCTAAGTCGCCATCACCAACAGTTAATTCATAAATATTGGTACTATCACTTTCATTAATATTAACACTTACTTCATCTGGTTTATCAACTATCGCTTTAACCATATCACTAAGTAATTTATCCATAATATCATTTCTCCTTAATTCTTAAATAAAGTTTAACTATTAGTTTTTAATCAGATGGTTTATCCTGATC
>Ga0066863_10000548_pt1 | contig 18209 bp, 10 predicted proteins | sample ETN02SmetaG_2_FD_65495 | JGI IMG/M metagenome (GOLD analysis project Ga0066863, IMG submission 65495) | Marine microbial and viral communities from oxygen minimum zone, Eastern Pacific Ocean - ETNP2014F10-02SV253 | ecosystem: Environmental > Aquatic > Marine > Oceanic ...
ACCATTTCCATGGTCAATTTCAATATAATTACCAAATGAACCATAATATCTAGATGTTTTTACAATTCCATTAGCCGTAGCAATAATTTCTGTTCCTCTTTTAGCAGAGAAATCATCACCTTCATGTAATTTTTTCTTATTAGTAAATGGATCATATCTATAACCATATCCAGATGTCATTTTGCTTTCATCTTGACTAACAGGTTTTATAGCAGGATAATGAGTAAAATAATTAAATTCCGAATTAGCTTTATCTTCAATTTCACTATAACTTAGTTTTCCTAAATTTACAGATCTCTGTAAAAAATAAATATTATCATTTAATTCACTTAAATCTATATTCTTCGGTAATAAATATTCTAATTCATTAAACTTATCATCTTTATTAGTGGAACTTCCTCCAACACCAAGTTTTCTAACATCATCATTGATTACTGGTAATTTTAATAACTTTCTTATATTATTATCTCTTATATTTAAAAGCTCAATTTCTTCTAATAGCAAAGAAATTTTATTGCTCTGCTTATCAATAATGATTTGTAAATCTTTATTATCATCTTGGTGACTTTGAATTGATTTTAACGTAATAAAATTATTAAAATCTTTTGAAAAAAATAAAATGGACAAAAATAATAAGACTAATAAAGATACTGATAAAAATAAAAAGGACATCTTTCGAGAATTAATCTCTTTGACTGATGTCTTTTCTTTATCAATAAGTATGAGTTTATATTTTTTAAAAATATTTAGCACTAATAAAATGAAACTTTAACCGAGTAAAAATTAACTATAAATATATCCATTTCAAAGATTAAAATACGAGAGAGAGTTTTAATCAACTTTAGATTTTAACTTTTCAATATACAACTTTAATTTATTAATATTTTTATTTATACTTTGATATTCATCATCATAAGAAAAGTCAGATATCTTTTCATTATAATTTTTTCCTGAAACATATTTACCTAGCTTATAATACAATTTCAGCAAATCTACTTTAGTTTTTTCAATTTCTAATTTATTTGCACTAAGATTCGAAACTTTACGTGATTTTCTTTTTAATAAATTAAGATACTTTATAAACGTTTTATTCTTTTCTAAATCAATTTTAGATAAGTAATCTACAATTTTATTAATCTTACTCAACGTTGATCTGCCAAAGCTTAACTATTTCTTCTAATTTTTTGAGATTCTCAAGAATATCATCATTCAAAGGAGCATCTAATCTAATAACACCATAAGCATCTTTACTTTTATCAACTCTACCAAGTAAATAACTAGCAATGTTTATTTCATATTCACCTAATAAAGAACCAATTTTTCCGACAACACCGGGAGTATCATTATTAATTACAAATAACATATTTCCCTCAGGATTTAAATCAATATTAAATCCCATAATATTAACTACTCTAATATGATTTTTATCAAAAACGCTACCAGAAATTTCAAGAAAATCATCTTCTGTCTCAATTTCACATTTAATTAAATTTAAGAACGGGACATCTTCAGTCTTATAACCATGAGATGATAAAATTCCTCTTTCTTTTGCTATATAATCTGCATTAATCATATTAATTCTACTATCTACAATTCCATATAAAACTGATTTTAATAAAACTGTAAGTATAGATTTACTATCTTCAGCTGAACCATAGCACGTAACATTAATATTTTTTATTGGTGAAGATGATAATTGATATAATATACTTCCCATTTTTTCAGTTAATTTATAAAATGGAGCCATTCTTTTTAGAAGACTTGAATCTGAAACAGGAACATTTAGCACATTTAACAATTTTTCATTAATAAAATATTCAACCATTTGTTGACAAACACCTAGTGAAACACACTCCTTAGCTTCATAAGTTGAAGCCCCTAAATGGGGGGTCAAAAGGATATTATCTGCAGTTAATAAATCGTGATTTTTATCTATTGGTTCTTTAGAAAAAACATCAATTGCTGCACCAGAAATAAGACCATCATTCAATGCTATAGCTAAATCTTTTTCATTAACTATTCCACCTCTTGCAACATTGATAATCTTTGAAGTTTTTTTCATCATTTTCATTCTTTTTATATCAAATAAATCTCTTGTGGCATCATTTAAAGGCACATGCAAACTTATATAGTCACTATTTTTAGTTAGCTCATCAAGAGAAACAACTTTTATTTCAGTCTCATCAAAATTTTCTTGACTTACATAAGGATCAAAACCCAAAATATCCATATCAAATGATAAAGCTCTTTTTATAACTTCTCTGCCTATTTTACCTAGACCAACTACTCCCAATGTTTTTCTTCTTAATTCATTGCCTACTAATTTATGCCTATCCCAATTGCCATTCATTAATCCCATATGTCCAAGTTGAATATTCCTTGATAAAGTAAATATCATCGCCATAGTATGCTCTGCAGCTGAGATTGTATTACCATCTGGAACATTCATAACAATAATTCCATTTAATGTAGCAGAATCAATATCTATATTATCAGTCCCGACACCTGCTCTACCAATAATTTGTAATTTTTTAGCTTTTAAAATATGTTCTTCTAATATTGTAGTACCACTTCGAATAATCCAACCATCAATATCATCTAGTATAAGAGAAATATCATCTATTGAATCATCTGGCTTATAGATAACTTCAAAATTAGATTTTTTTAATAACTCAAGTCCTTTATCAGATAAAGGATCTGTGACTAATATTTTAACTGACATAAAACCTCATCAAATACATTTAAATATTCCTTCAAGTCTTCCATATATATATTCCCCATATGTGGAATTCTAAAAACTTTTCCCCTTAAAGCACCATAACCTCTATCCATTCTAAAGCCTTCTCCCAACAATATTTCATTAATTTTATTTACATCCCAATTTTTTATATTCTTAATACAGGTCAGTGTAAAAGATTCATAGTTTTTTTCAGGAAATAATTTTTGTCCATGATTAAAAGCCCAATTTCTAGTGAACTCAGCCATTTCAATATGTCTATTCCATCTATTATCAAGACCTTCTTTTTTTATTATTTCAATTACTTTTTTAAGTCCAAACATGTGTGGTAGTGAAGGAGTTGTTGGAGTTTGTAATTTATCAATATATTTATCATACACTTCAATATCTAAGAAATAGCCTTTATTTTCTATTGTTTTTGATTTATCTAAGAATCTATTAGATACAGAACAAATAGAAAAACCAGCAGGTAACCCCCAAGCTTTTTGAGTTGAAGAAAGTAAAAAGTCTATCCCTAATTTATCAACATCTATTTTAATTCCAGCCATAGAGCTAACAGCATCTACAAGCCATAAAACATCTGGATATTTTGATTTTAATAATCTAGAAATCTCTTCAAGATTACTCATTACACCTGTTGATGTTTCATTATGTACCATAGCAAAAACATCATATTTACCTGAAGAAAGATATTTATCTACATCTTCTATTTTAATACCATTTCCCCATTCATAATCAATTACAGCTGTATTAAATCCACATTTACTAGAGGATAATGCCCACTTTGAACTAAATGCTCCATTCACACAATGTAGAACACCATTTTTAACGGAATTTTTTGTTCCCATTTCCCATAGACCAGTAGCTGCATGTGAGACCAAATAAATCTTATTTTCTGTATAAAGAATTTCTTTTATACCTTTTACAATAAAATCAATTAGTTCTGATATCTCTGGAGTTCTATGTCCAATTTGATCTGTACACAACTCCTCTAATATATCTTTTGATACATGAGTAGGTCCAGGGATAAACAATTTAGGGAAACTATTTTCCATTATTTTCCTTTAAATTAATAAAATATATTAAGCAGAATTCATTTTAACTTAATAAATTTAAACGTCCATTAAAATAATTTTATTGTACTAATGAATTTAAAAATAAATGAAATTTACTACAGCATTCAAGGAGAGTCATCCTACTCAGGGTTGCCTTGTGTTTTCATAAGATTAACTTACTGTAACCTTAGATGTTCTTATTGTGATACAGAATATGCCTTTTATGAAGGAAAAGATATAACAATTAAACAAATTGTCAAAAAGGCTAACTCATATAAATGTAACTTGGTTGAAATAACTGGAGGCGAGCCATTACTTCAAAAAAATTGCATTAAATTAATTGATGAACTAGAAAAAAATAATAAAAAAGTTTTAGTTGAAACGGGTGGATCTTTACCAATTAAAAATATTTCAAAAAAGACTCATATTATCCTTGATTTAAAATGCCCTTCAAGTAATATGGAGAGTAAAAATTTGTGGGAAAATTTAGATTATATAAAAAAAACAGATGAGATAAAATTTGTAATTGGTAACAAAACAGATTATGATTGGGTTAAAAAAACAATTAAAAAGAATAACCTTGAAAAAAAATGCTTACTATTAATTTCACCTGTTCATAATAAAATAGATAAAGAAAAAATTATTAATTGGATACTAAAAGATAATTTAAAAATCAGATTCCAGATACAATTACATAAAGAAATATGGGATAAAGATAAAAAAGGTGTTTAGTTTAATATTAATGACACTAATAAAATTATATCTTGAATATTAATCAAGTTATCTTCATTAAAATCAGAAGAACATAAATAATTATCTACATTTTCATCAGTAATTATTATATTTACTAAAAGAACAATGTCAACTACATTAACCAAAGTATCTTGATTAATGTCACCAAGAGTACATTGATTATCATTTTCAAAAATAGAAATTCTAAAATCATCTAAGGCGGCTTCAACCAAAGAACCTCCTGATCCTACATCGCCATCATTAAAAACATCTTCAGCAATAAATCTAAATTGCATTTTATCTGTCAATGTTACATAATCAGATATTAAAAATTGTTTAAATTTCCAAAAATTGTTAGACAAATTTGTATTTTCAAGAGAAGTCCAAGATAACCCTTCATCATTACTAACATCTACTTTCCAATAATCAGTTCCAGGATTATTACCCAAATTATTAGTATACCACTTCCAATAAGAAACCAAGGCTTGTTCATACATCGATAAGTCAAAAACTGGAGAAAACAACGTTGTTTCTCCTCCATCTACATCTGATTGAGTTTCATTATCTGGATTAGTTGAATTCTCTGTCATATAACAATAATTTCCAAAATCAGTATGATCTTCATTTGGCTGTACTATTTGATTGTCATCTTCATATGTTGGATTTGGAATTGCTCTTTCCCAAACTCCTGCACTAGCCAAATCAGTTGATGAGCCAATTTGCCATGAAGAATTAGATTCAAAATCATCAAAAATATATGAAATTGGTTCTCCAATTAATATTTCAATAGATTCTGAATAATAATAATAGTCATTATCATACACATTAACAGTAATTGTTTCAATTGAACCATTAGAAGATTGATTACTTAACTCAAAATATGATATATCTCCTAAATCAATATACTCTCTTGAATCTAATTCATTTAATGTGAATTGATCTAATTCGAATATTATGTTTTCAGAAGTAATTATATCTACCTTAACAGCACCATTTGAATCAGTCAATCCTCTATTCATTATAGAAATAAATAATGGATATATATCATTAGAATTAAAACTTTCACTATCTAGAGAAATATTCACATCATATTTTGAACCTGCATTTAAAGCAAGCACTTGATTTGGATATAAATTTTCTTGAGCAAGTGGTAAAATCCTTTGAGTTGGTGGCCAAAATCCATCTGAATTACCACCAATTTCTGGTGTATAAGAAAAAATATCAGCTTCTCCATACATCCAATCACATGCATCTCCATTTACAGGGTATAACAAATCTGGACCAGTCCCTAGCGTATACCCATTATATTGAACCATATCTTCACCATATTCAATAAAAATATCTATATCCTCTTGAGGTGCATTATTTTCATATTCATACCCAAATGGATATATTAACAAATCACTATAACTATGATAATTAAAGTTTATTTTAAAATTATGTTGATTAACAAAATCTCTTACCGCTTGAGTCTCAGGCTCGGAAAAAGGACTAGTACCTCTATATGTTTCACTACATCCGTCAGGACTAGAACCTTCATTATCATAACCCCATAAATATCCATAATTCCTATTTAAATCAACTCCAATTGGAGTACTACTACATGAGTCTCTTGTATTTTTCCTTTGCATCCCACCACCATCAGGTGCAATTGTTTGATTATAGACTAGTCCATCTGGATTGATTGCTGGGATAAACCATAATTCTCTATTATCGACTAAATGTTGAGCAAGTAAATCTGAGTTATAATTTTCTCCTAGCCAATGCATAAAATAAAATAAATTCATATAACTCATGGGTTCTCTTGAATGATGTAATCCTGTATACAAAGCTTGTGGTTCACTTTCATTAATATTTGGATTATCACTTACTTTTAGTGCCCAAATATTTCTTCCCTCTAATGAAAGACCAATTGATATCTTTTCAGATATTATATTTGGATAAAAAGATATAAGTTCATCAATATTTTCCTCTATTTCTTGGAATGTATAATAACCACCCATAGACCCATAATTAAAATCTCTACTTGAATAATTTTGTATTAATCTACTTTTATAGAATTCTTCTATATCTTCATGAATAATCTCATAAGAAATATTTTCTAATATTAATTTATCTAAATCATATTGACTTATCACAAATTGTATATATTCATTTTCTCTATAAATATGATCAACATCAATACCTAACAAATGTAAAATATCATGATCACTTAAATCATTATTATATATTTTTATTTCCTTATAAAGGTCTAAGCAAAACATATAACTAACCAAAGATAATATTATTAATATTTTTTTCATTTTAATTTTCTAATATAATATTTACAATTAATATAATATCTAAAATATTTACAATTGTATCATTGTTTAAATCAGACAATTGAATCTGATATTCTGATAAATCACCAACACCTAATACATAATTTACAGTTAAGACAACATCTAATACATTAATATTTTCATCCATATTCACATCACCATCATCAACTAACTGTGTTGCTACAACGCTAAAATCATAATATCCAGCCATTGGTAATTTTTCATATCTATCTGAATAATCTCGAACAGTTATTAAGTAATAAATATTTGTATCTTCTTGCTGAGGAGGAATTGTAGCTTGATAGCAATCTGGAATATCTATATCACACACTCCCATATTTATGGGATAGAATTGGTCCATTGAATCACTCTTATAAAAGACTCTTACTTCATCATCTATCAAACCAGATTCACTTAAATCGTCTATAATAGCCTGTACTTGATATCCATTACTCTGTGGTTCGATATAATCATTTAATGGATTGTGAAAAATTTGAAGCATTTCTAAATCTGGAATACCTTTTGTTCTACAATGCAGTGCATCAGTTGCTTGCCAAGAACCAGAAAAACCTAGAACCTCATAACCTGGCAACGCTTCTTGATAAATATTTAATGCATCATCATCCCAAGAACTTCCCATAGTAGGAACGAACACCTTATCATTTAGAATCAATGAGTTAGTATATGGTTGATTATCAGGTGTATATACTCTAAAAATTTCCCATGGTTCACCATATGAGTTTAATATTGATTCAAAATAAGAAACAACATCCTCTATTTCATTATATTGAGAATGATTTGAAGGAACAGATCTAATAAGTAGTTTTTGAGGTGATAAAAATTTACCCCAGCAATCAATATGATCAATATATTCATTATTTGGATCAGCAACAACATGATATTGATTAATTCCATAATAATCACTCATTTGATTATCTACATAATTACAGCTTTCTAAAGGAATACTGGTTTGATCATTAGTATTACATTGACTATTTTCTGTATAAGCTATATGTGTAGCTGCTGCCATACCAAGGCCATCTGTCATATAATTACCACCAGTTGAAATCATATCAGTTGCAAAGTATGGCGCTCCTAAATGATTTGAAACTTTTATTGGTGCTTGATTATCATTAGGTCTAGGTCTATTATATGTAAAATCAACGATACCAACATTTTTATCTCCATCAACAACCCACCAAGGTCCATAATCTCTGGTCCAATATGAATCGGTAGACCCAGTAATAAATTCAACTTTTGACATATCAACATCTGCATTATTCATTGAATTGTAAGCTGAATTCTGTGAAGATGAAGAAACTAAACAATATATTTTAACATCTTCAGCCATTTCACGAATCATTGAAGTTGATATTCCAAATGGATATCTAATTAGAACACCTTGCATAGGTTCAAACTCAGCAATATTTCTAATGGGAGTAATTGGAGGATCTGTATCCCTTGTCATTGAATAAATCAAAGACTTGTTCTTAAATTCTTCATCAGTAAAATAATGAGGGAGACTAGTTACCTCATCACTTAGTATAATCGATAAATATAATATTGCAAATAATAAATACATAATTTCTAATTATAATATATGAAATATATATATTTTTTAGAGAGTAAAAGGTGTAACAAAATGTAGTAATATTTTAAAAACTATCTAAACAATCAATAAGGTTTAAAATATTACCATCACACTCTAAATCTGGACAAGAATATTGAGCATATTCACATGAAGAAGTATAATCACCAGAATTTAAATATAACGTTGAGATTAATGATGCTATATTTTTATAAGTAAGAGTAAAATCAGTAGTATAATTAGATTTATCTTCCATAATATCATAACTAGAATATGAAGTATAAAATTGTTCAAATAAAGCAATTATATCATTAATTGATTCATCCTCGATTGAATCATCTAGAATAGATTGAATGTAAGATAAATACTCTAGATAGATATATCCTACTTTCAAATCAATAACAAAATTTTCAAAACAGCTTACATAAGGATTACCATCCTCATTCATACAATCTGTATAATACGTAACTGCATGTTCTAATTCAAGACTCATAAAGTCTACACTATTATAAAGGGCATCTATATCCACATCATCTTGATTACACCATTCTAAAATTTGAGTACTGTTTTGTAAGCTTAAATCTTCGTTTAATCTCGATCTATAAAAATAACATTTTGCATTATTTCTATACTGATCTACTATATCAGTACAATCTTCAAGATTATCAATACATTCAGAAGTATTTAACAAATTATTTGCTTGATATGTAACAGCCCAGCCCATCCCAACAATAGCACTATTATAATAAGTTACATCCGAATTTAAAGCTTGATCAAAATAGTCTAATGCAAGAGTTTTGTCTCCATTGAAAACTTCACCCCATCCATATGCAATAAAATCATAATAACTAAAGCTGTCTTCAAATTCCTCAACACCAAATTGTTGATCTAATTCACAACTAAATAAAAATATTAGTATATATATAATCTTTTTCATTTTAATAATGTCACCTTATCCATTAAAATTTTATCATTAAATTCAATCATTACAAAATAAATACCAGATGTTAAAAAATTACCCTTATTATCTACACCATTCCATTTATATTCATTTAACCCTGCCTTAGTATTAATGTTATCATTTTCAAATACTATACGACCATTGATATTATATATTTTTAAATTTACATTCATATCATTTTCAAGCATATAACTAATTGTTGTTGATGGATTAAAGGGATTTGGATAACAAGAGATTATACTAGCTTCATTTGGGATTTCATCAGTACTATCACCATCATATGAATTTACTATAATATAAGAACCAAAATCTTGAGAATATGTTATAAGCTGACCATTTTCTATACTTGAAGGAATAGGAGTAATAGTATTATCAATAATTTTTGCAAAAGTAATATTATTATTTATCATATTATCGATATTATAAGATATTTTTATATCGTAATTAATAATATCTTTATTAGATTTTATTACTAATACATCTGATACTAGATTGTAATCATTATTAAAAACAATATTATTTTTATTGTCTTCTTGTAATAAAATATTCATATTACTATCAGAATAAAATTCAATACCAAATTTCCCTGAATTTGAATTAATAGAATTATATGAATTAGGCAATATAGAATTGTAAGTGATACTTTTAGCTCTTATTTTTATAGTTCCAACATCATTTTTAATTGGAGCATACCAAGTCATTAGTCCAAACTCATTAAAATCACCATCTGTTTGATAAATATTCTGAGTATTTAAATCATTATTTAGGTTATCAAACAAAGCTAATAATGAGACTGAATTTATCTCATTTGGAAAAATTCCATCACCTTCATAATTTAAATAAATTTCAGAATTCTGATTAAAACCAATATTATAATAATTGTCTACTTCTGTAAATGATGATGGTACAGGACTTAAATAAAGGTCAAAATAATTATTATAAATATCATTTAGAACAAAATCAAAATTCATAGAAGGCATATGCAAATTAACTAAATAAGGATTATCTGAAATTGATGTAGAAGTATTATAAAAATCATAATTTTCTAAAATCTCTTCCTTCTCATAATTCTCAGCAACAACTCGCCAATTATAGAGCGTTAATCCCGTTGTATCTATCTGAGCATTTAAATCTGTTTGAGCGTCATATATATCACCATCTACATACGTTTTATATGGACCAGAGGACAACTTAACATTTATATAAGCATTATCAAGACCAGGATAGTTACTATCAGGAATACTATCTTTTAAAACAAACACTTTATTTTCTTGGTCTAGTAATTCTAATCTATAATAAAGCTCATATGGTATATCATTTAATAAAGGATCAATATCAAAATCAAGATAATATCCTTCATCAGTTGTTCTATTCCATTTAAAATATAAATCATTCATTTCATATGGATTTTCATCCATATAATCATTAATAGGGCTAAAATTAGAAGCATTAATATCATTTATATTTAAATCTATTTCATTATATTGATAAGGTGGATATTTGATTGAGTACTGATTATCAACACTCACGATCATTGACTGATTATCATAATCATCATATTCATATAAATTTTGAACTAAGCTATATGAATTTATTCTATTATTTACAGAATTAATCTTAACTATAAAACTATCAACTATAAATAAACCCTCTTCAAAATTTTCTCTATCACTTACCCCAATTTTTATTTTGGCAAGTCCATTTGCATAATTTGTTAAATCTAATTTCAATAAATTATTTGCAATAATTTCCTCATTAAAAACAAGACTTGGATTTACTAAATTATCTTCTATAAAAACATCATTATTAAAATTGATTTTCTTAAATAATGATTGCGCCTCATTATTTGAAGTAGTTTGAGATGAAATGTAATAATATAAGTTATCTTCAGGATCTTTTAAATCATACCCATTAACTTCTACTTGATAATCTTGGTTTTCAGTACAATCTACATCATTTTCTATATCACAAGATTCAACCAAACTACTACCTTCATCAATTAAATCACTTATAGAATCTAGCCTTGGTGTATCATTAACTGCAATAACTTCCCATTCAAGAACTATTGACTTACTACTATATGCATTAGCACCTCCGCAACTATCATCTCTTAACAAAGCATTATTTAATGATTCTACACATAAATCAGCAGCATCACTATCTACAGTCTTATCCCATGGGTAAAATATAAATGAAGGAAATTCTTCATTAACAGAATAATAATCATTATTAGGAAAGAATTTTATTTCATCTTCTTGATCTAACAATTTGAAATTACATCCTATATCAATTTCAAAATCATTAAATGAATTTTGACCTTTCAGCTTATACTTCCAAATACCTTTATTTTCATTATTTGTTAGATTACTCTCTATATCTACTGCAATTCCAAAATCAAATTGATTTGGATTGTCTGAATAAATACAATCTGTATCATACCAAAGAACATCATCTGAATCTTCATTACAAACTTCAAAAAGTTCTGTATTGAAAGTTCGTAATTGTGATATAGAAATTCCATCTAAATCATCACAATTATCTAAATTATTAGTATCTTCATTTGGGAAATCATCATAATCCAAACAATCTTCATACATAACATAATAATTAGATAGTAATAAAGGATTATTACAATCTCCATCAATACAATTAACTATAGGAGTATCATTTAACTGATGAACAGTTACTTCAATATAGGGACATTGACTCTCATTAATACAAGCACCATCACTTAATATTTCAGAATCATTATCATAGCTACATAATAATTGATCATCACATACCTTATATTGAAAAACATCTGGAAAACCTTCCTCAGATACATAATCTATATTTGGCGTATATGTTGCAATAGAACCATTAAATTCTACAAAACCATTTTCCGGTTGACTTAAAACTTCATAAGTTAAATCATCTGATTCTATATCACATGCACCTGATAAATATAACTCACTATCACAGCTACAAATAATTCCATCAATAATATTTTCTGTACATAAGTCAGTATTTTGATTTACTTCTATATTTAAACTACACTCTTCTTCAATAGATTGAATAATTTTTCTAGCTCTAGGCCTATCATTAATTGAGGTTATATTTATAGAAATTGTAGCTGCATCTGAATCTAAACTTCCATCTGATACTTTAAATTCAAAACTATCAATTCCATTGAAATGATCATTATTTTGATAAGTAACAATATTGTCACTTAATGAAACAGTACCTTTTAAGGGATCAGCAAAAATTATATAAGTTAATTCATCTTCATCAATATCAGTTCCTAATAATTGGATATCTATACTCTCATCTTCATTTACAGTAACCTCTCCTGAAATTGCAAAGGGTTTATCATTAACTGGCTGTACAGTAACATTAAAATTTTGTTCTACAAATAGACCTTCATCATCAGAAATAGTAATAGTGAACTCTTCTACTCCATTAAAATTTTCTAAAGATGTAAATGATAAAGGTACACCAAACACTTGGAGACCACTTATTAATGGATAAATGCTTATACCATCTGAAATAGTGTAAACCAGATCTTCATCATCAACATCTGAAGCTTCAAGAATTATTGCAGTTGTTTCATCCTCATTAAAAGTTACATCTTCAACTAAAGATAATATGGGAGCATCATTAACAGGCAAAATAGAAATAGAATAAGTAACTTCAATCACATTTTCACCATCTGATACATTAAAAATAAATTCATCCTGACCAAAATAATCCAAATTTGGATTATACAATAGAATATTCTGATTTAACTCATAAGTGCCAAAATCAGGTTCATTTAATATACTATAATCTAAATTATCTGATTCCACATCTGTTGCATCTAATACAATCTCATAATTAATCTCATCCTCATTAATCTCAAAAGATTTATTCTCAGCAATTGGTTCATCATTTACAGGCGATATGCTAATATTAACATTACCATTAGAACAAAGGCTAGACATATCACAAACTTGATAAATAAACTCATCTACTCCAGAAAAATTTAAATTAGGAACATACGATACAAGACTACCATTAATTTCAACTATTGCATTTGATGGATTTTGTAAAATTTGATAAGTTAAATTCTGATTTTCAATATCACATGCACCAGATTCTAAATTTTCACAATCACATGTAATTGAACCATCTGAATTGTTTAATACTGTATCTGTACATAATCCTGAAGTTCCAGACAATTCAATGTCAATCTGTGTATCTTCTTCTAAAGAAGAATTTATATCATTAGTAAAGGGGCTATCATTAATAGGTAATATTGAAAGATTAAAATTTGTAGAAGCGGACAAAGAACCATCTGAAACAGTCACTTCAACATTTAAATCGCTACCATTATAGTGCTTACTAGGAGTAATTTCCATATTGTTATTATTAAATTCAAATGATAAATGATCTGACGAAGCTGATAATGATAAATTTTCTGAATCAATATCTTCAATATCAATTGATAAATTTAGAATTGAATCTTCATCAATCGTTTGATTACTTATATTTCCAATTGTAGGAGAATCATTAACATTATTCACAGTTACTAAAAATGATTGATTAACAGGGCCAGATTCACCATCATCTAAAGTGATAGTAAAATTTTCTTGACCAAACCAATCTAAATTTTCAGTTGAAAAATTAATTACTGCAGAAGAATTACCTGAACCACCAGAAGTTAATTGGTGTATAATATTGGGACTTGATTCATCTGGTTCAATCTCAAATGACATATTTACAATATTATAAGGCGATTCATTCAAAAATGTATTTGTATCAATATCTGATATAAATATATTTACATTAGTATTACTACCTTCATTAAAACTAATATTTTGATACCCAGTTATATATGGATTATCATTTATTGGATTAACATTAATTTCTAATGTTTCAGTTGAAAAACTCACATCATCATCAGCAATAATCTTAAGTTCAAATGGTCCATTCCAATTTGGTCTTAATGAAAAAGAAGTACTATAGTTTGGACCACTCCCTGATGCTGAATGATATTCATTTACAATATAACCTCTAGAATATATAGCAATTACAGATAAATCATTTGCATTAAATCCATCATCATCTGAAACAGTAAAATTCACAGTTATGTTACTATCCTCATTTACAGTATTATCTGAATTAGAAAATTCAATAATTGGTAATTGATTATTAGATTCTACAATTTTAACTTCATATTGCATTGAAACAGTTAAATTCTCATCATCTGAGACATCTACCTGAAATGTAAAACATTCAACACCACCGCAGGTATCAAAAGAATCAGACTCTTGGGGAGTATAGGAAACAATCGCAGATGTAGTATAAGGAACTATAGTCATACCAAGTGGCTGATTAACTAAATCAAATGAAAAAGCATCGTCATCCACATCTTCTACTTCAATAAAAAGTTCGAATTTAATATCAAACATTGCCTCCAGATTATCATTTGGAGTCGTAATCTGAAGAGAATCATTTACAGGGTTCACCGTTAATGTAAATATCTGAGAATCCGATAAACCATCCTGATCTGAAACAAGAACCGTTATATCAAAACTTCCATTGTAATCTTCTGATGGAGTAATCATAACTTGGTCACCTACAACTTCCACATCACTACTATAACTAGTGGTTACCTCATAGATTAATACATCATCATCAATATCTATTGCAGACAATATTAAGTCTAAAGCATGATCCTCATCAATTGAGTGGTCTTCAATAAAGGTTAACTCAGGAGCATCATTAACAGGACTGACTATTATTGATACCATATCATTAGCTACAGGATTTCCATTATAGAAAACTAAAACATTAAAAAAACCTGTTTGTGAATCATAATTTGGCTCCAAATTAATAGTTAAGAAATTTGCATCATTAATATTACAACTATCAATTCCCATAATATCATCACAAGTAGTAGTTAAAGAAACATTATCAAAAAAATCATCAAAACCAGTAATAAATTCATTTAAATCTCTTTGAACAATAGTATCTTCATTATATTCTACATCATTAATACCACCAAGAGAAGGAATATTATTAAGAAACACACACTCATTACTACTATTAGAATCAGAGTTGAAATTCAAAGCAGAAGGATCATTACAATCATCTTGTGAAAACAATACCGAAAATAGAAATATGAATAATAATAAAGGTTTAAAAAGAAATTTAAATTCTTTGGGCATATTTATTGATGAAGTCTCGCTGAAATACTTTTAATTGTAACAATAAATCTATCAATTTCAGACTTCATAAGAAATAATTCATCAATATTTAAAAATTTATCAGCAGGATACCTATCTTCATCAAAATCCATCATAAAATTTGATTCTAGCTTCAACTGAAAATCATTTATAATTTCTTTATGATCAACTTTAGTCCTCAGATTATTAAGTGGCAATTTAATTTGACCATTTGTAGTTAAATAAAAAAGTGAAATACTTCCATAATCCAAACTATTACATTTAAAGGTTAATGTTCCATATCCTTTACCTCGACCCCAAGAAATAGAATCAGCATTTTCATCACAAAAATTCACTAAAGTAATGATAAAATTACTTATACTAGGGGTGCATTCATTTTTTGATGCAAGTATAAAACTTTCTTTATTCCACTTAGTCATAGAAATTAATTTAATTATGTTAAAATTATTGTCTTAATATACAAAAAATTAAATAATTTTTTGATTAATAATTTGCAAGTATCATATTGACAATGAGAACAACATCTAGAATATTCACTTCTAAATTTAAATCAATATCTGCAATCTGATTATATTCATTAATGTCAGGATTTAAAATAATATTAATTAATAACACTACATCAGACACATTAATAAAAGAGTCAAAATTAATATCACCATATAAAATAGGTGAACAAGCACCTCCACCACAATCTTCGGTACAAATCCAATTGCCTGTAAATTCTTCACACCAACAAGAAGAAGGAATACAATCATTCACATCAATAATACATTCAAAGCCATCATCACAGCCTGTATTTTGGCATCCAGCTGGGTTTGATTCTATACAATAAGTCAACTCACATTGGCCAAGATTACATTCAGCATAAGGAAGGTCGAAACAATCACACACCCACTGCATACAATCATTTTCATTCCATAAATCTACCCACTCATTAATTTCATCTTGATTAAATAAAGACTCATTAATAGCATAATGGCAACCACCTAAACCAACACCACAATCTCCCCATACTGAGATACAATCATTATCCTGCTCACAATAATTATATGTGTTTGTATAAAGTTCATTATAAATAAATTCAATTTCCTCACATGAGTAGTCTTCTTCAATACAATCCTCTTCACATTCTGAGAATGAATTATAAAAGGCATTACTATAATCAATACCATCAATCACCCATCCACAACCAGATACATAATCACACTCACCATCTACAAGTCCAATCCCCAAATACATATCACACATTCCAAATTGAACATTACCTACATCTGTACAATCATTATCATTGTAACAATCAACTAAATTATTATCTAAATCATAAAAGTCAGCATAACAACCACCACAATAGACAGGCTCACAAGTAACAGGAGTATTTAATTCACAGGGTGATGCTACCAAACATGGATCAGCTAGGCATGATACTGGCAATAAACAATCATCTGATAAATTTATTTCTTCTACCTCAAAAGCATTACACTCAACACAATTAATCTCTTGACCAATTTCAACAACCACATATCGATCTAGATATAAATCAATATTACTAAAATTATCATTAAAGATTACATTTATTGGACTTCCTTGACCAGGACCATTTTCAGGTTCAATAAAATATTGACTACACTCATCCATGCAAAAGCTCATTTCCACTTCTTTTAAATATCCATAATGGATATCAGAATAGACAATATTAAACAATAGAATAAGTATATAAAATATTTTCTTCACAATTAAATTTAAAAAATATATTCTTCATTTCTATAAAAAAAATGATTACAGAACATAAAAAAGGGACTCATGTGGTTGAGTCCCTTTTTGTGGGTATCATCTCCTCATCAGACCTTATCATATATTAATATGATAAATCCTTGTAGCGGGAGCAGGATTTGAACCTGCGACCTCCGGGTTATGAGCCCGACGAGCTACCAGACTGCTCTACCCCGCGCTTGAACCAAATAAATTTGGGAAGATAATATATATCATAATTTCTATATTAAACAAACTATTTAATTAACATGAATTTTTTATTTTTTTCTAAAAGATATATTTAGAGGAACACCTTCAAAATTAAATCGTTCTCTAATTTGGTTTATCAGATATTTTTTATAGGTCTTAGAAATAAGCTCAGGATGATTAGAATAAATACCAAATAAGGGTGGGGAATTTCTTATTTGGGTTATATACTTTATACTTACTTCTTTTCCTTTTGTTGATGGAGGAGGATATTCTTTAATTATTTCTGAAAACACATTATTTAACAATTTAGTTTTCATTTTAATATTTCGTCTTTCATACACTTCAATTGATTGTTCTAAAACAGATCTAACTTTATAATTATTTTTTATTGATATAAATCTAATAGGATAATGCCTAAGTGTTGGTAATTTATATATCATCTCTTCCTTAAAATCATCTTTAGAAATAGTTTTCTTTTCAATTAAATCCCATTTATTAACAATAACAATCAAGCCTTTACCACTATCAATCACTTGTTTTATAATATTTTTATCTTGATTATGAAAACCTTTAGATGCATCTATTAAAATTGCTGCAACATCACAATCATCAATTGTTCTATTCGTTCGAACTATACTATAAAACTCTAT
>Ga0066863_10000554_pt1 | contig 18124 bp, 13 predicted proteins | sample ETN02SmetaG_2_FD_65495 | JGI IMG/M metagenome (GOLD analysis project Ga0066863, IMG submission 65495) | Marine microbial and viral communities from oxygen minimum zone, Eastern Pacific Ocean - ETNP2014F10-02SV253 | ecosystem: Environmental > Aquatic > Marine > Oceanic ...
GATTCACGTAAACCGTAACTTAATTCCCATTCTACCTGCTTTCCTTGAAGTTCTGGAGTATTGATTTCTACTGTGCCGGAATCATTCATCCAAGAATGCATAGGGACCGTCACTAAAGCCAAAATAAGGGTAAGTGCTGAAGTGCTGAGTACAATCCAATGAAGATAAGAATGACTGATTGAATATTCTTCAACCGCAGCCTTCTCTTTACCCATTACTATCCTCTCGTTCGGTAATGGATATGAAATGTCCGTATTAGTCAATTCCTATTTGTTCAGGCATTAGTGATAATTTTCATTGAATAAGGTTTAACGAATAAAGGAGGTCGAAGGTATGGGTTAAGCAATGGATTGCAATGTCTCTTCTGCTAAATTGCGTCATTATCGCAGAACTAATATCACATTTTCAACCCTGTTTAGTATTTATTGTAGTATGATAATTTTCACAGTGTCTATTTCAATTCCAGCAATAGGTGAACCAGTAGTGAAGGAAGAGTCAAGTACCTTTTTTTCTATTGATGAATCTCCAGTTGACCAATGGCAAACAGTTAATGGCAGCGGCAATAATCTAGCCCATTCTGATTGGGGTTCAGCAGGTGATGAATTAAAGAGAATTTCATCTGTAAATTTTACTGATAATATATCGACTATGGCGAATACAGATTTCTCTAACCCTAGAGAGATTTCCAATACAATATGTACAGAAACAGAGCAAATAAATGATACCCGTGGTTTATCTTCAATTAATGCATTTTGGGGCGAATTTGTCAGAAACGATATCCAGTTGACCTCACATCAAAACTCGCAACATGAAGGGGGAATGGAAGAGTCTCACATACTAATTCCTGTTGATGATGAAATCATGAACCCTACCCATGCTACTGACGCGAAAATAAAGTACATTCGAACTGAATTCATTGCCGGAACAGGAACTGATGACAACAATCCTCGCGAGTACGCGAATGAGGTGAGTAGTTGGATTGATGGAAGTTCAATTTACGGGCATAGTGTGGCGAGTCAAGATGTCCTCCGAACAGGTGAAGGTGGTCTTATGAAGGTAACAGATTGGCAAGGTCATGATATGATTCCTGCCTTTGATTACGAGGGTTTCGTTCCTACTTGGGATGGTTCAAGAACTCACGCGAATCTGCAATTTGTTTTAGGTGATGGTAGAAATCTTGATCACATTGGTATTTCATCGCTTCACTTGCTCTTCTTGCTAGAGCATAACCGGTTGGCGGATGCCTTTCAAAAGCGGAACCCCGATTGGAGTGATGAGCAATTATTTCAAAAGGCCAGGAAATTGGTTATAGCACAGATTCAAGTCATTACTTATTCCGAATATCTTCCCTCTCTGGGAATTGATTTACCAACATATTCTGGTTATGATGAAACGGTCAATCCTCAGATTAGCAACGAGTTCTTCCTGTTGGTGGCTACATCAGTAGAGAGTCAGAGAACTGACGGATGGCTACGCCTAAATGCTTCAAGAGCAGAGATTTCTGAGGGGAATTTAGATTTGAATCAAGGATATTGGTCTTCTGATTATCTTCTTGAGGCCGGTGTTGAACCATTGATGCGCGGAGCTGCTTATGAAATTCAACGAGAAAACGACCTACATCTTGCACCAAGCCTTAGAAATCTCATGTCTGGGGCTATGTGGGGCGGTTGGATGGATGATTGTGCAATGGACATCCAGAGGGGAAGAGATCGTGGTTTAACAGATTACAACTCGATTAGAGAGAGTCTTGGACTAGGGCTTTATGACAATTGGAGCAATCTTACTTCAGATGTTGAGTTACAAGAGCAACTTGCTTCAGTTTATGCGGACATTAATCACATGGATGCCGTTGTTGGGGTTCTTGCAGAGCCACGATTACCGAACTCCTCATTCGGTGAATCTCAATATCAACTCGCTTTTGACCAGTATTCAAGTTTGAGGGATGGGGATCGCCATTGGTACGCAAATGACCCTGAACTAGTTTCTCTTATTTCAGAATTAAACCAAACACGTTTGGCAGACATTATTCTAAGAAATAGTGAAGTTGAATCAATCCAATGCAATGTATTCTATGCAGAAAGCAATTCAGACAAATACGATTGTCACCTCTCAAATATGGAGGTTAACGACCCATCTGTTGCCGCCTCTCAATTAGAATACAATATAATGACTGTAGTAGGAGTGTCCGTCATAGTGATACTTATTGCTGTGCCTTTACTCGTCACAAAAAGAAATCAAGAATTAGAAACAGATTCAGCAGGCCATCAAACACAGGAGGAAGAGGAATGAAGCGAGGAGTCGTAGGCAGTAAAATAGTGAGTAATTCCAACCTATCTGGAATCAAGGGCAAGCAAGTATTTGCTTTTCTCACACTTTCTCTGTTCCTCTTCTCCAGTTTTGCCTCAGTCACTGCTGCTCCAGTTGAGAAAGAACCTGGTGCATCCACATATGCTTTCTTTGATGAGTGGCCAGTGAATGCAAGCGCCCAGTACTCACATGATGGAACGGGTGTCAATATTGGGCACCCTGGCTGGGGGGCTGCAGGTTCACAAATCTCTCGTGTATCAACCCGTTATCCTACAACTGATGGGGAGAGCCTCACTTTTTGGGATCGAACAGATGTTCCAAACCCTCGTGAGATTAGCAATGCCCTTTGTCATGAGAACCAGACTCATCCTGATTCTCGAGGTCTGTCTGATTATGTCTGGCTTTGGGGGCAATTCGTAACTCATGAAATGGATCATACCACTACACAGGATGGACGTACGCCAGACCAAGACCAACCCGACACTGCCTACATAGAAATTGACGAAGATGACCCTTGGATGGGTTTCTCCGGCGGTTTGCAAATGCGCTTCTTCCGCTCCATGGTGATTAATGGAACAGGTAGTGGGGACTCCTCTAATCAGAGAGAGCACCCCAATACCATTAGCGCTTGGCTAGATGGTTCTGTTATTTATGGGAACGAGCAGAGCCGCGCAGATTGGTTGCGAGAGTATAGTGGCGGGCGCATGAAAGTAAGTGATTTTTCAGAGGGCGACCTCTTGCCACAGGCAGATTATGAAAATGACCCGACCACTCCGGGGATGTCTTTTGCTGGTTTCAATTTCTCAAATTCATTTGTTGCTGGTGATGGTCGCGCCAATGAGCATGTGGCTTTGCTTTCGATGCACGTTCTTTTTGTCAGAGAGCACAACAGATTAGCTGAGGCGATAGCCGACAGAAATCCTAATTGGAATGACGAACAAATTTACCAATATGCGCGACATATTAACATTGGAATAATGCAGTCTATTACATACAATGAGTATCTACCATCTCTAGGAATTGAGTTAGAAACCTATACCGGATACAATCCAAATATTGACCCGACTATTTCCAATGAGTTTGCTACCGTTGCATTTCGAATGGGTCACAGCCAAATTGGTAGTTTTATGCTCCGTATGAATGAGACTAGAAGGCCAATTGCAGAAGGTCATTTGACTCTCAGGGAAGGTTTCTTCGATGTGACCCCAATAGTGGATGAAGGTGGAATAGGGCCCATTCTGAGGGGCCTTGCTTACAACGTTGAGCCGGAAAACGATCTTTATTTTGTTGATGATTTACGCAATCAGATGTTTGGTCCTCCCGGTGCAGGTGGAATGGATCTCTGTGCAATTGATATTCAGCGTGGTCGTGACCATGGCGTGACCGACTATAATTCGGTTCGCGAAGCGTTCGGTTTGACACGATATGTGAATTGGAGTGAAATCACTAATGATATAGAGATACAGGAGATGTTGAACTCAACTTATCCTGACATTGACAGTGTGGATGCACTAATTGGAATGCTAGCTGAAGACCATGTGGAAAACTCATCCCTTGGCCCAACAATGCACCTCATCCTCAAAGATCAATTTACTAGATTGAGAGATGGCGACAGACTCCACTTTGAATCACAGTTCTCTGAGATGGATAATATTCGAAATGAGATTGAGAGAACAACGCTTGCAGATGTAATTCTAAGAAATACAGAGATTGAACGTATTCAATGTGATGTATTCTATGCAGAGGAGGTACTCGATGAGATGGATTGCAGTCTTCCCAACAAGAAAGTTACAGATGGTGATTCAAATAATAACCAGGGGAATGGAAATACAGAGGGTACTGTCCCTCTTACCTACATTTTCCCACTTGTTCTGATAATTATGATACTCGCATTGGTTGTTGCTATGATGCTTGCTTCCTCATGGATGAAGGATGAGTCTGAAGAAGGGGATGAACGGGCAGTGGCTGAATCTGATTTGCAAGATAATTTGACAGATGATGAAGAAGCATCCCAACCTTTGCTATTTGGTAGAAATGGGCGAGAGATGCCTCACAAGGTGAATGAAGAACGAAAATTTGGAAGGTGATTCAGATTACAGTTTCACTAATGCCAGCACATGTGCGCTGGTTCATAGATTCTGACTATGATGTCAATATCAATTTTGAAGTTGATTTCATGTTCTCAGTAATTATTGCTGGAGCAATCTTGACAATTCTAGCCCTTCCTTTCATGAATAAAAGCAAAACCTATCATGATTTCTGTGATTGGATAGATAAAAAAATATCATTGCCTTTTGGCTTTGAGTGGCGTTTAATTTCAGGATTGACTGGAATGATGCTCATCATAAATTCCATGGCTGGTGATTTCCTAGCCCCCAACATTGTTATCGAAAGTGAGTCACTATTGCAGATTGCCATAGTGGCTCAGACACTTGTTGGAATCCTACTTCTGTTCCACATCAGTTATTCAGTCTCAGGTTTGCTTGTTCTAGTAGCTCTAATTCCTACAGTAATTATCGTTCCAATAGGCGTGACAATTGACTATGCGGCAGAACTGATATCCCTTTCACTTGCATTGATTTTCATTGGCCCAAGTATTTCCAAAGTTGATCGCCTCTTGTTTGAGAAACTGAATTTGGATTGGCGCTCTGTTCGTCAGTACGCCCTTCCCACAGTGCGCGTGGGTGTTGGATTAACTCTCATCACTTTGGCTCTGCACAACAAGTTACTCGACCCCGCTCCTTCAGTCGCATTCATGCAACATCATAATTGGAATTTCTTCCCAGCAATTGGCTTGGGTGTCATCTCTGACTTGAACTTCGTTCTTTTCGCAGGAATTACTGAGATGTTGATTGGAGTGGCAATATGCTTCAACCAGATAATGCGCTGGGCCACATTATTCATTGCTATACTGCTAACGATTACATTGACACTTCTTGGTTATGGTGAATTGGTTGGCCACCTACCTCTTTTCGGACTTGGGATCCTATTCATTCTCAAGGGCGGTGGCTCTTTTGAGGGGCTGTTTTCCAAAGATGAGTTAACTGTGATTTCCAAGGGTAAAGAAACAGTGTCAGTCAATACATAGATTGCACGTAACTAGTTTAGAGTAGTTCTTCTAACATCCCTACAGATTCGTAAAGACTTGGCCCGCTTCCTAGATAGTAGACTGCGCCTCTACGACTACGAGAATCTTCGGGCTGTGAATTATTTCCAGTAGCACACTCACCTGTGCAACCGTCTGCAAAGCCAATGTAGATTCGCCCATCTCTGTCAATGTGTAAATCATTGAAGTCGAGCAGGTTTCTGTTAGAGCCTCCAATGTCGCGGCAATCTCCACTATTCAAGCAGATGCTTCCAACTTGAACGGGGTCGTCGGAAACCCGGTATGTGTGGAATACTGGTTCAGGGTCCAAAGCATTCAGGCTGTAGGTCACATAGAGGTAGTAACTGACATTTGCAGTAGCAAAGTGTGCGTTGCCGTCCCACGGGTTACCATCTATGTCAGATTGGTTTAATTCACTGTCATTTTGACTTCCTAGGTAGGTGACTGCTATTCTCCCGGGGTCGCCCGCATCAACTTGAGGGAATACTGACGAAATTATCGCACTAGGACTGACTCGAATGCTGGTCTGCTCCCACGAATCTCCAGAATCAGTGCTTCTAGACATGTATATTCCTTCATCTGCGCCAGTCCAGAAGTGGTATGCATTGGATTCAGTGTCGGTAGCGACTTCCGAATTCTTACGTGGATAGGGGGTGCCTACATCCTCTCCCATGGTTCGGTCAAACCAACTCAAACCATTGTCATTGGAAACGATGACTGAGGGTGTTTCAACACGGGGTGTGACATAGACTGTACCATCTGGTGCAGAAGTTATTGCTCCATGGAGTCCCCCGTTAGTGGTGGCCAACCCGAAGATTAGTCCACCAGTGTCAAATGTAGCTCCACCATCAAAACTAGTGAAGCAAAATATTCCGGCAAGTTTGTTGTAACAATAGTACACGGCTTGGTCGTAGTAAGCTTGGGATATTTGGCCGCCAATCCCATACCCACTGCTCGTCCAAGGGCCGGTAGCCAATTTGATGTGGTCATTGATTGGAGTCGTGCCAGAGTCGTGTGCATTACCCACCCAAGATTCCCCATCATCATCGCTCCAACAAATCCAAGATGTCTCCAAACCTTGCATCTGCACATTGAATACACGGTCGGTCACTGGATCAACCCATCCCCAAGGGTCATTGGTTTGGAACGCACACATTGGCCCTGAGACATCCTCCCAAGATTCGCCATAGTCGCAAGAACGCATTACTTTCTCAAAGGCAATGAAAAATATGCAACCGCTTGATGTGATTCCTATACTTGGTTCTGCACCATCTTCACCTACATCACTAAAGACAAAATTGAGAGGTAAGAGTTCTTCATCTACGCTCAAGCCATCAGGTCCAGTGACAAAAGTAGTTGGAATTGGTGGCTCATCAGGTGGAGTTGGGGTTGGCTCATCCTTCTGAAAACAGCCAGAGAATGCTACTGAAATCATCAGCGCACAAACGAGTAACGCCCTTGCTCGCATATGCGCGCCGGTAGTGGGCCTACGCAATTATGTTGTCCTTGAGGGCTCAAACGAATTATTGCTAATCTTTTACTCATTTTTCTCTAATCCTGTTGTGCCTTCCTCTCTATGATCATATGTACAGAACCATTATTGTCAATGAATTAATGAATTATATTGATAGGTCGGAGACATGTCGTAGTTTTTGATAGGGAGAGGTGGTGATTATTACTCGAACTAGGTTTTCTTTGTTGATAATTGTAGCAGTTTTGCTATTTTCTTCATTGCCACTACCAGTTGCATCGGCGGATGAGAGCCCTTCTATACAACTTACAATTACTCCACAACAAACAATTTATGACATAGCAGGAAATGAAAGCCGCCAAGAAAATGTCACTTTCTCAGTACTTGGAATTAATATAAATGGATCTAATACATACAAGATTAGAGTTGCTGTTCACGAAGAATATCAGACTTATGGAGAAGATGCACTTCTGCTACTTTCAACCAACTTTGACCTGATCATCAGCGTAAACCTGAATTTCAGCGCGCTTGGTGCAGATGAGTGGTTAAATGATACAGATTATTCATTTTTAGTGCAGCTTGAAGAAAGACCAGCAGGTGAAGATCAATTTGAAATCATATATAACGCGACCTTCAATTTTTCAATAGGCAAAATTCCTGAACCATTAGAACCAGAACCTCTACAGCACTTGGATTTTGAATGTGAGTTGGGTGATGATGGGGAGTGGGATATGATGCTAGATGATTACGGTTATTTAGCAGATCACCCTAGTGCTCTAGGAATGATTGGATGCACTTTTACAAATCCAAACCCTGTTCCTACATGGTTTAATTTTTCATTTGACTATCCTATTTTAGCCGCCGGTGCTGGTTTTGATATAACAGGAATTACTTTGCTCTCTAATGAAATATTGAATAATAGTACGAAGCAATTTAATTTCTCACTAGATTGCGGGGCACCATCTAATTGTGAAGAGACTAACGGCACGATTTCAATTGAAGTTGAAATTTATTCTGAAGATGCAGTTAATTGGACGGGAAACGATAGTTCATATTTTGTTGAATATTCGATTGAAAATAATTCAACCATTACTCCTATTTTGATAAGGGGATGTATGGATGAAGAGGCTTTGAATTTCAAACCGAATGCTACAGAAGATGACGGTTCATGCGTTTTCCCTCAACCAGAGCCTGAACCAGAGCCTGAACCAACTCCTCCAGATTGCCTTCTCTGCAATCTTACTTATTACATACCTAGTGAAATGTCAGTTGGTACTACTGATACTTTTTATGTTGTTGAAAATTCTGGTGATGGGTGGAAGTATTTTGGAGAGGCAAATGTGTCTTGGAACATTGATGGAGTAGTGGAAAATGGTTCTGAGATTGAATATTCCTTTACGGCAATTCCAGAATTAGGTCATGCCAGTGTCTCTATCTGCGCATCTTTTTCTGATGGTTCACAAGATTGTATATGGGAGGAAATTACAGTCAACCAGTCTCTAAATGGATATATTTCTCAATCAGGTGTGCTAGAACCAATTATTCAAGATAATGTTGGAGGAGTTCACTTTAATGTTACAGCATTAGGTGGTCTTGCACCATATTCATTCGAATGGCAGTTTGGTGATGGCAACTCATCAACTAGCAGTTCTTTGGTATACGAATTTGCTGATTGGGGGATTTATGACGTAACCCTAGTAATTACCGATGCACGAATGGATACTGTTAATTTGCAAACACAAGTAGAAATTAAAAATTCACAAGACCCAGGAGATGATCCAACAATTGTAGATAAGGAAAATGTTTCTGAACCTGAAGTCACTCCCTTCGGAGCAGTTGCTACTGGTGGTGGGACATTGTTGTTGGTAATGCTTTCAAGACACAATTCAAGGAAGCAGAAGGAGAAAATATTGGTGGCTGCTAGAGCTAAACTCCAAAATGCAGGTATGGGTAATGAAGAAACTCTTGGAGTTGACGATTTCGAGGGTAATTGGGATTAATCATTTCCTGCTAACCGTATATGTTCGGTGAGCAGTTCAACGAGGAAATGACGTAGCAAATTTTGTGAATACGTGGCCTCTAACCACTTTCCTGCATCTAATTGCAGCCGCTACTTGGATTGGCTCAATGCTTTTCTTCGTATTCATCCTCGTTCCGTATTCAAAAAACCGATATGATAGAGAAGAATACATAGAATTCCTCAATGATATTGGGCTGAAATTTCGTTGGCTAGGTTGGACATGCTTGTTCACAGTGGCAATTACAGGAGCCTTTCTTTCCGACATTATCTCTGGTTGGGAAGCATTCACCACTCCCGACGGTCATTCAAGTCCCCCTGCTAGCACCATAGCATGGAAGATGGTAGGGGGTGTAGTTCTCTTCATATCTGCCGCACTTCATGACTTCCGTTACGGGCCTAGGGCCATCGAGTGTATGAAAGAGAAAGGAGATTGTGATGAATCAAGAAAATTACGAGGCAAGGCGTCTAATTTTGGGAGATTAAACCTCATTCTTTCAATTATCATCTTCTGGCTTGGGGTTTCAGTTATTAGAGGGTCAATTTTTTGATTATCTAAAACCACACCAAAGTGTAGATTCACTTTGTGGTAATAGTATTGGGTCAATGCGCCAAGCACCATCCCAAATCCCTTCATTGCTAATTTCTGCCTGCCAAGCGTCTTGACCATATTGTGAAGTCATAGTAGCATTATTTTCTCCAAATATTAATTCTCCATGACCCCATCCTACTAACTGTATATTATCTTCAATGATATTGATATCGACTACATCATCTACCCCGGTGCCTCCAGCATTTTCAGTCCAAATCCATTCTCCTGTAACTGAGATTTCTCCAATAAAAATATCTCTTGAACCGCTGGAATTAATGATTTTATCTCCTAACTCGATACTATTTATGAATGACCCAGCGATTATTATTCCCCCATTGTCACGCTGAGCAACATCTCTAATTGCAGTAGCTCCGTTTGCAAGTTCTCCTGGTGTTGTTGCTGGATTGAGAGATCTTATGGCTTCTATTTGTTGTTCAGTTAGGTCTTCTCTCGTGATGTCTGATATTTGTTCAATTTGTTTTGAAAGTAGGATGTTCGGAGATATTGCTAATATGAAGGCGAGTAAAATCACAATTAATGGGGGAACCACCTCCAACTGAATCTTCGCCTTCACGTTTATCTGAAAGTAGGAGTGCCTCATTGGCTTAATACCGAATATATTCGGATTATTTTCAGGTGCAGGGTTAATACTACCTCTCTGAAAAGGTGTGTTTGAATAAATTTAGATTACTCATGCCTCCAATCGATAATAACCAGTACTTATCAGAACACATATGTTCGGGACTTAGGCAATTTGATAATCACCCCACGCAGGTTTGGGGGAACCTAGGTTGTCAGAATTAGTGGAATCAGATGGAGATAAATTGCTAGAAGAAATCAATCATGAATTGGGGGAGGTGCACAACAGCATAGTGCCGTTGGTGCTGTCCTTAGGGATAGCATTGACATTGGCAGGATTACTGGTTTGGCCATTTTTGATTGTAGGATTGGCTCTAGTTGTTTGGTCAATATTTTCTTGGGTTAAGGAGGATGTTACTATGTGGAAGCATCGAGAGAACCCAGCGAAAGATGAATGGGGGCATGCTTCATGGGCAATGATCTGGATTATTGTTACAGAAACAATTGTGTTTGCAAGTTTCTTTGCATTTTGGTTTTGGGCAAAGTGGCACACACTTTACTGGGAAGATGCAATTGGTGGTTCTTGGCCAGCGGAAGGGATCCATCACAATATGACATTAGTCACAGTTAATACCGTAATTCTATTATCTTCAGGATACACTAGTCATTTGGCATTACATGCACTAAAAGATGGTAATTCCAACAAAAGTAAAAAGATGATTATAACAACAATTCTGCTAGGAACTATATTCCTTGGTGTTCAGTTATATGAGTACATGAATGCAGGATTTTTGTGGGGCGACCATGCTTATGGAACGGCCTTTTTTTCTCTTACTGGCCTTCATGGTCTTCACGTATTAGTGGGAGTAATTTGTCTGTCAGTAGCAGGCGTTCTAGTCGACAAGGAATACTATTCCGATGAAAGACATGATTCATATCAAGCAATAACCTGGTATTGGCATTTTGTTGATGTTGTGTGGGTTTTGCTTTACTTCATTGTCTATTTGGAGGTGATCTGAAATGATTATCAATAAGAAACAGTTTGGTTTGGTAGCATTTTCATTGCTGATATTGATGACATCTTATGCTGCCCTTTTCAATTGGTTCAATGGCCTTGGAGGCACTGGTTCTCACGCTGATGTGTATAACCATCTATTCACAACTTATTGGAGTCTTGGAGTACTTATTGGTGGTGGAGTTTATGTTTACTTTTTGTGGTTGATGACAACTTCTGTGGAAGATGAAACAGAGGAAATGCCAAAGTTAGGGGAAATTCCCTTAGAACGAGGCAATGGCAAAGTTGCTATGGCTATCACTGTGGTAATCACTCTATTCTTGCTAGTTCTATCCAATGTTACATTTGATTCAATTGACTTCTTTGAAAAGTATGACGAGCACACAACAGAGGAATCGTTTACAGTAAAGGTGACAGGTTACCAATACTACTGGAATTATGAATACCCTAATGGGATTAATTTCACAAGTGCATCAGGTCCTTTGAAAATACCAGTAGATGTTCCTGTGGTCTTAGAAGTTACTTCTGGTGATGTATTCCATTCCTACGCACTTCCTGAGCACCGAATAAAAGTTGACTCCATACCTGGCCGTTCTAATTTTGGATGGATAGAAGCTGAAGAAACAGGGATCTATCCAGTTCGTTGCTTTGAGTTGTGTGGCGCATATCATTCTGATATGATGGGTGAATTGGAAGTGGTTGAAAAATCAGAATTTGACACATGGTATACAGGAGGTGGTAACTGATGCGCGGAAAAATATCAGGTCTGATTATTATACTACTTATTGCAGTATTAATGGCTCCTTCATTGATGGCCGAGGAAGAAGGAATTAGTGGCGTTGCAGTCTCAAATGGTTGCGTATGTCATGGTGCTGCATCTGATGATGTCACTGTTGCTCTTACAGGAATGCCCGAAAAATTCGAAGCTGATACTACATACAATTTGACGGTTACAGTTACTGGTGGGCCAGCGGCAACAGGAATCAATATTGGTGGATTTAATTTACAGTCAACTACTGGAACTTTAGTTGCAGTTAACAACTTCACTCAATTGAATGATGGGGAATTAACTCATGCAGAAATTGGTAATGATTTCCGTACTTGGGATGTTCAATGGGAATCGCCAGATAGTGATAAGCAGGATGTAACATTTGTAGTTCTAGGAAATTCAGTAAATGGTGATGGAACTTTTAGCGATGATCAGTGGAATAGTGCTGAATACACAGTACAGGGTGCAAATTCAAACGGAGGCTCTGTAATCGATTTAGGAAATATAGCGTGGTGGATAATCATCATTGCAATCCTTGCTGTAGTTGGTGGAGTAGTGCTTACTTTGTACATGATGAAAGATTTCGGTAAGGATGAGTTGATGCACTGGCTAACAACCACCAATCACAAAGATATCGGATTGTTGTATCTTTGGACAACTATTCTGTTTGCATTAATTGGATTAGCATTGTCATTACTGATTAGGTTGCAACTAATTGTACCTGAGAATGAATTCATGATAGGTGGATTGTACAATGAAGCAGTTACTATGCATGGTGCTGTAATGGTTCTATTCGCAGTATCTCCAATGTCATTTGCTTTTGCTAATTACATTGTACCTCTACAGATTGGTGCTCGTGATATGGCATTCCCTAGATTGAATGCCTTCTCCTTTTGGGCACTTCTTCTAGGTGGGTTAGTAGCAGCCTCTGGCTTCTTCTTTGGTGGTGCTGCAGATGCAGGTTGGACATTTTACAGCCCATTGACAAGTTTGGAATATAGCCCGGGTGCTGGTGTTTCACTAGCTGGTGCAGGGCTTGTTCTACTGATTTTTTCAGTTACTGGAAGCACAGTAAATTTCTTGGTAACAATCTTGCGTATGCGAATACCAAGTATGAAATTGATGCAAATGCCGATGTTTACATGGAACATTTTGTTCACTGTAATTTTGATGCTAGCCATCTTCCCGGCACTTCTTGGAGCAGTATTGATGCTAGTTGGGGACAGGGTGTTTGGTACTATCTTCTTTGATCCTAGTATTGATGGCACCACTTGGTGGTTGCATATATTCTGGTTCTTTGGCCACCCTGAAGTGTATGTGGTTCTTCTACCAGGTTTAGGGATGGCTATGGAAGTCGTTCCCACCTTTGTCAAGAGAACACTATATGGTCGTAGAATTATTATCTGGGCATTAGTTGTTGCATCGATAATTTCCGTGCTAGTATGGGCGCATCATATGTTCATCACAGGAATCAATCCAACATTTAGAAAGATTGAGACTATAGGTACAGAATTAGTTAGCGTACCATTTGGGTTGATTTACCTAAGTTTGCTAGCCACTTTTTACAAATCAAAACCAGATTTCAGTAAAATACCACTTGCATTCGTGATGGGGGCAATTGGCATCTTCCTAGTTGGTGGAGTAACTGGTGTTTACCTCTCTAGCGTGGCCATGGATGTGCAATTGCGAGGCACTTACTACTTAGTCGCCCATTTTCATTTCACATTGGGTTCTGTTGCAGTAATGACACTTGGTGGAATATACTATTGGTATCCCAAATTATTTGGGAAGATGATGGATAAAACACTAGGGTGGTGGCATTTCTGGCTCACCTTCTTGGGAATCAATCTTTCATTCATTCCATTATTTGGAATGTGGGATATGCCACGTAGAATATATTCCTACGGCGCGGATGAAGGTTGGGCAACTCAGCACTTGTTAGCTACCATTGGTTCATTGGTCGTGTTTGTTGGGCAAATAATATTCTTCTGGAATTTCATTCGCAGTATGAAGAATGGCGAAGAAGCAGGAGATGACCCGTGGGATGGATCTACTTTCGAGTGGTCAACAACATCTCCACCGCCTAGGAATAACTTCGATGAACTTCCAGTGATGGAAAATTGATGAATGCCCCATCAATTGATTACGGAGATGGGGAAGGCGTTAGCCTGATAGGTAATAGTCGTGTCATTCAATCTAGTCACAATATTGGGAGGTGTGTAAATTACTCAGGCAGCGCTATCTAGATTGCTAGTTATGGGGCTTGAAGCCCTAGGTCCTAGGTCCCAAAAAATCGTAACAATAATTCTGTCAGGCTTACTTCTGTGGGGGGATTGGATTATTTTCATGCACATGACTGAGGACTTAACTGATTTTTCAGAAACAGGCCCAATTATGTTCATTGGGACTGTGGGGATTGCTCTGGTGTTTGCAATAGGCTATACGATTTACACATTTTTCCAACAATAGCCACTTTGAAGGTAAAATCATAGAACCAAGTTCCTTAATGTATAGGTGGGCATGGGATAATCATGACAAGAAGACCTGTGATGGTGTTGATGGTACTCGCTTCGATGTTGATGGCGGGCTGCCTTGGCTATTTTGAAAACCAAGAGGAAGAACAAAATTTTGATTGGATAACTCCAGAATTGCTATTGGGCAATCGTATGCGTTCATCCCCTGCGTTGAATCACTACGATGGTTGTGCAGAATTAGAGGAAGACTTGCGCAACTCCATGATTGAAGAGATGATGGTTGGGCTTGACCAAGCATCTTACTGGCATTGGAATTCATGGGGATTCCGAGGCGGTATGATGGTTGATGACATGGTCATGGAAATGGATGGCGATATGGCTATGCCTGAAACGACTGGTTCTGATAGTTCCAATTCAATGGACAGTTCATCCCCACCAAGCACTTCTGGTGCTGGGGACCGTGAAGGGCAGTATTCAGAGACAAATAATCAAGAAGAAGGCGTTGATGAAGCAGACTTCCTAAAGACAGATGGATATCATATTTACATGATTAACAATGGTCAGTTAGTAATATTGGGTGTTCCAGAGTTTGGCAACATCACCCTAGAATCAAACATGACTCTAGAAGGCTCACCTATGCAGATGCTTGTCAGTGGTGACCAACTGGTGATTATATCTTCAGTATCGTATTGGGATTTAGAAATTGATGATCCTGTCCGCATCGCTATGATGGTAGATAATTCTGAGGATGAGAGGGAGTACTCATACTATCGCTATAGTAACAAGGTGAAGTATTCAGTACTCAATATCACAAACCGTTCAGACCCTCAAATTGACCGTGAACTCTACCTTGACGGCTCTTATCAGACCTCACGCCTAGTTGATGGTACTCTACGCGCAGTGACTCATTCATACGCACAACTACAGGGTTTGCAAACCTACCCTGATCTTCCCGAGAGCTATTGGGAAATCGATTACGATGACCCTGAGCGCCAGGATATTTGGAATGAAAGTGTGGATGAAGCAGTAGCCTACAATATTGGAGTTATTTCTGCTCTAACTTTGGCGGATTTCTCTCCTCGTATGCATGAGCGCATGGCAGATGGAACAGTTGCAGAACTCTCAACAGTAAGTGCAACCTGTGAAGAATTTTCAGCAGCAGCAGATTCAGTCGGACGCGGATTTACAACTATCATGACCATCGAATTATTTGGCGATATCATCGAGTATGAACTTGATCACGTGTCCTCATCTTGGGTTGAAGTATATGCTAGCCAAGATATGCTAATTCTAGCAGAGCCCGCAAATGATTGGTGGTGGTATTGGCGAAATGATGCCTTTGAAGAGGCAACTAACATCCATGCTTTCGACATTTCAGATGGTGGATTGACCACGTACATCGGCTCAGGCAGAGTAACTGGTACAGTCAATGACCAATTCTCACTTTCAGAGTACAACGGCACTATCCGTGTTGCAACAACACAGGATGTTTGGGGTCGTTGGTGGCTAGAAGATGGCGATAATTGGACAGGTCCAACTAACGATGTCTATGTCCTTGCGCCAGCCGAGTGCATGATTCCTGAGGGCTGTGATGACCAAACTCCAGAATTAATGCAGATAGGACACGTTGGTGGCATTGCTGAAGGCGAGACCATCTGGTCATGCCGCTTCATCGGTGAGAAGGGCTACCTTGTCACATTTAGAAACATGGACCCACTTTGGACAATTGACCTTTCAAACCCAACTAACCCTCAAGTCATTGGTGAGTTAGAGGTACCAGGTGTATCAACTTACATTCATCCACTTAGTGACGACCACCTCTTGACCATTGGAATAGCAGGTGGCGAAGATGGACTGGGATTAGACTGGGGCAACACCCAGATATCCTTGTTCGATGTCTCAAACTTTGCAGACCCAACATTGGCTTCTGCACTACAACTTGCACCAGTTGACCGCAACAGTCAGGATTGGTGGAGTTGGGCATGGTCCTACAGTGAGGCGACTTACGAGCACAAGGCATTCACTTACTGGGCACCTGCTGAACTACTAGCAATCCCTCTCTCAACCTACCGCTACACCTACGATGAAGTGACAATTGATGGGAGAAAATACTCCTACAGTGGTTACGAATATGTCTCTCAGTTAGTGCTTGTCAAGGTTGATCCAGAGAATAACACACTGATCAAGTATGGTACAATCGACCACTCCGACTTCTACAATGGTGATAGTGGGCTACGTGAGCACTATTATTCCGGTAGTCCAAATGTTAGGCGCTCAATTTTCATGGGTGATTACATCTATGCTTTCTCTGCTGAAGGTGTTACTGTGACCAATTACACTTCAATGAATCTTTCAGCATCCATTGATCTTCCAGAACAAATTAACATTCCTAATTACTGGGATGATGTCGTATACGCTGAGAGCGATGAAGTCCGTGAAGATAGTGATGATGGCGATGGTGATGGAGCCGACTCAAGTAGTGGAAGTAGCGAAGAGTCACCAGAGCCAGATAGAGATTGAGGAATGGAATAGGTGGCTAGTTTGGCAGAAGTAGAGAACAAAGGAGTACTCATTATCGTAGGCATGCTGTCCTTAATGATGATCGTTTCTTCTGCGGCAAATGGGGATTTTGGTATTGCTATATTGTTCATTATATTGGCAATTGTTTGCTTGAAGGTTTTGAGTTCTAGTAAAACCGATGTCAGTAGTTGGAGCAATGACCCATTCCAAACAATAAATCCCATGGTTAAGAAGCAATCATTACGTGAAGAAACTTGGTTTGAAGCGATAAAAAATTTGTTAGGATGGTGGTTGGTTTGGGCGGCTCCCGCGACTTTGGCGTGGATATATTTCCTTTGGTAAGAAATACGTCAATGTAGATTTAATTATTCAAGGAAATTCATCATCTTTCTTTTTCCTATTGTTGTACATTCCAATTAATAGTATCATCAATCCCAATAAAATCGGTCCTGTTAGCGTGAAGAAATTAGATTCCAATCCTCCGGTATTTTGAGTGTTTGAAGTATTATCTTCAGTATTAGCGACTTCATCTTCAACTACTTCTGGGGCCAAGAAGGTGACATTCTGAAACCACTCTTCATCTTCAAGCATATCAGAGCCATCCTCATCTGAAATACACAGAAGAAGAGAATCATATTCAACCATGGTTGTACCGTCAGGACAACCCGTTTGATTACCTGATCCATTTGATGATGTAGAGTTGGAACCTCCAGTAGTTCCTTGCTGTGCACTACAAATAATCGAAATTCCCGAGACCGGGTGCGATTCCGTATTACATGGATTTGACGAGGGTGGTCCAGGTGGTTCCGGTATGGGTTCTATTATGTAAATAGTCATAGGCGGCCCATAACCTGCAATTACCTGTGTATCTACAATCATAGCACCAAGTTCAAGTTGCACATCTTCTGGATGATTATTGCCAAGATCACCATTGCAGGGGTCTGAATTTGAGTTTGCACATTCTGTTCCATCACCCAACTGTGAGAAAACGTTCGATCCCCAACATTTTATTGTTCCAATCCCTGAATATGAATTACTCAGAACAGCACAAGTGTGGCTACCCCCTAAATCCATATCAATTACCTTGTCACCACTCAAACCATCAACATTTTCTGGAGTTAGACGAGTGGCCCAACTACCGTCTCCAAGTTGTCCTCTGCTATTCCTGCCCCAGCATTCTAGATTTCCACCAGTATCCACGCCACACGAATGATAGCCCCCTCCCCGCACAAGAGTCATTTCACGGTTTGTATCCACATAGGATGGTGTCCACT
>Ga0066863_10000559_pt1 | contig 18070 bp, 11 predicted proteins | sample ETN02SmetaG_2_FD_65495 | JGI IMG/M metagenome (GOLD analysis project Ga0066863, IMG submission 65495) | Marine microbial and viral communities from oxygen minimum zone, Eastern Pacific Ocean - ETNP2014F10-02SV253 | ecosystem: Environmental > Aquatic > Marine > Oceanic ...
AGGTAAACCTGCCATTCATTACAGCCGATGCATCCGGTCCTAAACACCTGAATGTTAAAATCACCAGGGCGCGTTTCGAACAATTGGTCGAAGATTTGGTAGACCGTTGTGTAGAACCATGCCGCAATGCACTAAAAGACGCTGGATGCACTGCCAACGACATCAATGAAGTGATCCTTGTCGGAGGAATGACACGGATGCCGAAAGTCCAGGAAATTGTCAAAGAATTCTTTGGAAAAGAACCTCACAAGGGAGTTAATCCTGATGAAGTGGTGGCCATCGGCGCTGCAATTCAAGGTGGTGTGCTAAAGGGCGATGTCAAGGATGTGCTGCTTCTGGACGTCACTCCACTATCCCTCGGGATTGAAACTCTTGGTGGAGTGATGACTCGTTTGATCGAACGCAATACCACCATTCCCACCAAGAAAAGTCAGGTGTTTTCTACTGCAGCCGACAACCAGCCAGCCGTTAGCATTCATGTCCTGCAAGGAGAACGAGACATGTCCCAGGACAACAAAACACTTGGGCGATTTGAATTAGTTGGAATTCCCCCTGCTCCCCGAGGCATGCCTCAGATTGAAGTCACCTTCGACATTGATGCCAATGGAATCGTCAACGTCAGCGCCAAGGATCATGGCACCGGCAAGGAGCAGGCGATCAAGATCACTGCTTCTACCGGCTTGTCCGATGATGAGGTCGAAAAAATGGTCAATGATGCTGAAAAATTTGCTGATGAAGACAAGAAAAAACGTGATTCAGTGGAAGCCCGGAACCAGGCGGAATCTCTGATTTACAGTACCGAAAAGTCGATGGGTGAGCTTGGAGACAAACTTCCTGAAGAGGACAAATCCAAAATCAGCGCCTGCATTGATCAGCTCAAAAAGAGTCTTGAAGAGGATGATCTGGAAGCGATTAAGAGTGACACGGAAGCCCTGGTTCAGGCATCTCATAAAATGGCAGAACTGCTCTACAGTCAGCAAGCTCAGCAACCTCCATCAGAGGCAGGCCCTGAAGCAGCGGATGCAGAGCCTCAGAAGGATGATAAATCGAATGACGATGACATCGTCGATGCCGATTACGAAGAAGTCAAAAAATAAGCCTCGATTATCCTAAACAGGCTACTGAATGGCAAAACGTGATTACTACGAAATTCTCGGTGTAGACAGAAATGTTTCAGGAGATGAACTCAAAAAAGCCTACCGCAAGGTAGCCATGAAATATCATCCGGATCGAAATCCGGGTGATAAAGAGGCAGAAGACAAATTCAAGGAGGCTTCTGAAGCTTTTGAAGTCCTCAGTGATCAAAGTAAACGACAACGATACGATCAGTTTGGACATTCTGCAGAGGGACTGGGGGATGGTTTTAGCGGTTTCAGCCAGGGTGCAGGATTCGGCGATATCTTTGGTGATATCTTCGGAGAATTTTTTGGCGCCAATGGAGAACGCAGAGGACAACGTGGAGAGCGGGGTTCGGACCTCCAGTACAATCTTGAAATCAACTTCGAGGACGCAGCTTTTGGCACCTCAAGAGAACTTGAAATTCCGCGGATGGAAACCTGCAACACCTGCGGGGGACTTGGGGCTCGTTCACAGAATGATATCGAAACCTGTAATAACTGTGGCGGAACAGGACAGCAAAGGATTCAACAAGGCTTTTTCAGTGTAGCCACTACCTGTGCTGCCTGCAATGGAAGAGGGCAAACCATACGTAATGTCTGCAATACCTGTCATGGCAGAACTCGTGTCAAAAAAACCCGGAAAATTCGGGTCAATATTCCTGCTGGAGTGGACACAGGTTCACGTATCAAGCTGTCTGGAGAAGGGGAGCATGGAAGCAATGGAGGACCTAACGGGGATCTATATATAGTTCTTCGAGTTCAGGATCATCCAGTTTTTGAAAGAGAAGGATCGGATCTGTTTTGTGAAGTTCCGATCAGTTTCACCCAGGCTGCATTGGGCAGTGAGATTGAGGTTCCAACTCTGGAAGGCAAGGCCCGCTTGAAGATTCCCGCGGGAACACAGTCTCATAAAATCTTTCGTTTGAGAAATAAGGGCGTCGCCCAAATCCGCAGACCTGAACGAGGAGACCTACACGTCCGTGTGGTGATTGAAACCCCAACCAACCTCACCTCCAGGCAGAAGGAACTTCTTGAAGAGTTCGAAGAATGTTGCCATGAAACCAGTCACCCGCTTCGGGATAAATTCTTTGATTCTCTGAAAAACCTATTTTCCTGATCTCTTCTCCCGAGATCTGATTTATTGGGAAACCACAAGATCTGACATTTAGGATATCAAAAGTCCTCATTTCGGATTCTTTGTAAGACCAAGAATCTCCTTGCCCGTCCCCCGAGGTTCACCTAAAATTTGGACTGATAAAACTGGCTTTATATAAATCCATTTGTTTAAGAAACTTCCCTGCTTGAGACAAGATGAATCCCTGGCTGATGAGTGCGGTGATGATCGTTGCATGGAGCGTTTTTGGTCTCCAAATGATGATCAAGATTGGAGCAATGCGGAAGATGGCTCCAGAATCCAGAATGGATCAGATTCCAAGAAGGATCGGAATGCTCTTTAAAACTGGAATCGGCCAGGAAAAGCTGGTTGGTAGGTCCCGTGAAAGGATGCCTGGAATCATGCACGCTCTCATCTTCTGGGGGGCAATGTTAATAGGAATCAGAGAATTTTCCATGATGGGTGAAGGTTTTATTCCTGGTTTTCAGGAATACCTTCCTTTCCTTGGTTCTGACAGCCTGATGGGATTTCTGTTCATTTATGCCTACAACATCGCAGAAATCGTTGTTTTGACAATGATCCTCGTGGCACTCTACCGGCGATTCGGACCGCAACCGGCAAGGCTCGATCATAATTGGGAAGGAGTTTACGTTTTGCTTTTCATCGCGGGTATCATGCTGACCGACCTGCTCTTCGATGCTGCACGATTCAATCTCATCGACGAATGGAAGCATTCCATCCACCAGTTTGAACATCCTGTTTACGGACAGGAACGTGCCTGGGCTCCCATCGCCTCCATGCTTGCTTTGATGCTCGTGGGACTTGGAGAAACCACCAACTCGTTTTTTTATCATTTCGGATTTTGGGGTCATATTGCAACAATGCTCGTGTTCGTCAACATATTGATCAACACCAAGCAGTTCCATGAAATCACTGCGTTACCAAATGTTTTTCTCGGATCCCTCGATTATCCACATGCCCGTCAGGGTATAATCGATCTAGAAGATGAAACGGCATGGGAAGAAGGGCGGATCGGCATCAATAGTCTTGAACAGTTGACTTGGAAACAGGGACTTGATCTCTATTCCTGTACCGAATGTGGACGTTGTTATGACGTATGTCCGACCTACGTGACAGGCAAGCCTCTGACCCAAAAATGGGTCAACCAGTCCCTGATAAAGCACCTGCGCGAAGAAGAGGGAAACATTTACAGAACTGGAACTACCAGTGGAGAAAAGAGCCTAGTTGGTGACGTGATCCATCCGGATACACTTTGGGCATGTACTACATGCCGTGCTTGTGAAGACGCATGTCCCGTCTCGATAGAACACGTTCCTCGTATTCTTGGAATGCGTCAAGGCCAGACCATGATGGAAGAAGCCTATCCTCCCGAGATCAGTTCTGCCTACAAGGGTCTCGAAAGAAATTTTAATCCCTGGGGAATAGGATTTGATCAACGGGCTGAATGGGCCGCTGATCTTGATATTCCTTTAATGTCCGAAACTCGAGCGGAAGACATTGATGTCCTGCTCTGGACAGGTTGTGCCGGTTCCTTCGACAGCAGAAATCAGAAAGTCGCTCGTGCAACGGCAGAATTGATGAAAAAAGCAGGTGTACGATTTGCGATCCTTGGCAACGAAGAAAAATGCACTGGTGATCTTGCCCGTCGTTCCGGCAATGAGATGCTTTTTCAAATGCTTGCCTCTGAAAACATAGAAACGTTGAACGGCCACGGTGTTAAGCAAATTGTCACACAATGTCCACACTGCCTCAATGCTTTGAAAAATGAGTATCCTGACCTGGGTGGAAATTATGAAGTGCTTCACCATAGTCAGTTCCTGAAACAGTTACGCGAAGAAAAAAAACTTCCTGAAGGCAATAACGCCAGAAAAATCACTTACCATGATCCTTGTTACCTTGGACGTTATAACAAAGAGTATGACGCGCCACGAGAAATCCTCCGTGATTCCACTTCTACAGTCACAGAAATGCAGCGTCATCGTAATGAAAGTTTCTGCTGTGGTGCTGGAGGAGCCCGTATGTGGATGGAAGAAAATCTTGGAACCAGGATCAATGAGGAACGGGTTCGGCAGGCTTCAGAAACAGGTGCGGATACCCTCGCCACGGGTTGCCCCTTCTGCATGACCATGCTTAGCGACGGCATTGCCTCAACTGGAAAAAGTGAATCCCTGGAAACACGTGACATAGCTGAACTGATGCTGGAATCCATCAAGTCCTAAACATTTTTCAACTCCTTTTACCTCAGCATTATCAAATCTAGTTGAGGTATTTCTGCATTCCGAATTAAATCGACATCCCCTTTTTTTTCTGATATAAAGTCAGATTGACTTACGCTCAGCTAAATGGGGAAAGGATCCAAAAAACAACACGGTTTGCTGGAAAATCTCAGAAAGAGAATATCTCCTGCCATTGAGGGGCTGGGATATGAACTCTACGATTTAGAGGAGCTTCTTTCTGAAGGAAAACGCATTCTTCGTGTCAGCATTGATCAAGAACAGGGAATCCAGATTGATGACTGTATCCGTGTGGATCAACTTATGCAGTCCCTACTTGAGGATAAGGATCCGGTGGAAGGAGCATATATCCTAGAGGTATCCTCTCCAGGAATTTTCCGGGCCCTGAAGGATCGGAGACACTTTCAGCGTTACTCCGGAGAAAGGATCAGCATCCGTCTGAAACAGAAAACAGATGGAATGCGTCAAACGGTAGGGATGCTCAAAGGAGCATTAGAGGAAGGAATTTTATTCGTACCTGAAAAAAACCCTGAAGAAGAATTATTAATAGCATACGAAAAGATTAGTAAAGCCAGACTTGAACCGGAACTCAATTAATCACAAAGAGGTCTTTTGAAAGAAAATCTGCTTGAAATCATCAATGATGTCTCCAAGGAAAAAGGACTAGACAAGGAAGTCCTTATTCAACTCGTTGAAGAATCAATTGTCCATGCTGTCAAACGCAAGCTTCCCTATGAAGCAGTCGAAGGAAGGATTCATCCCAAGACAGGACAAATCGAAATGTTCCATTACAAAGTTGTGGTGGAATTCGTAGAAGATCTGCACAACGAAATTTCACTGGATGAAGTTCGTAAGATGGATCCAGATGCGATCCTCGATGACGAAGTGGAATACGAAATCAGTCCCAAAGAATTCCTTCGTATTGCCCATTCAGCCAGGCAGATCATTTTTGCGAGCATCCGAGATGCAGAACGGGAAATGGTCGTGAACACCTTTGAGAAGAAAGTTGGCGAAATCATCACAGGAAACATTCTCCGAGCAGAAACCAACGGTCGAATTTCCATCAACTTCATGAACCGAACGGAAGCCTACCTCTTTCGACGTGAGCAGATTCCTGGCGAACAGTTTGGCTTTGGAGATCATATCCGTGTTTTTCTTTTGGACGTCAATAACAATCCCCAGAAAGCATCTCAACTCACAATTTCCAGAACCCATCCAGGCTTACTGATCAAAATGTTCGAGATGGAAGTGCCAGAAATATTTGACGGAATCGTCAAGATTGTGCATGCAGCCAGGGAACCGGGGAAAAGGGCAAAAATCTCAGTCTATTCCAACGATGATGAGGTTGATCCAGTTGGTGCGTGTGTAGGCATGCGCGGAAGTCGGGTGCAAACCATTGTCAACGAACTCCATGGAGAAAAGATCGACATCGTCCGACACAGTGATGAAATCGAAACCTATGCCTGTAATGCTCTAGCACCTGCTGAAATTGAAAGCATGGAAATCGATGAGGAAAATAAAGAAATCGATGTGGTGGTCGCAACCAACCAACTCTCCCTGGCCATCGGCAGACAGGGACAGAATGTTAGGCTTGCCTCAAAACTGATCGGATACAAAATCAACGTTTCCGCAGACGAAGACGAAGAGCAACTGAGCATTGAAGAACAGTTGGAACTGGAACTTGAGAAAAACCGCAAGCGTGTTGAAGCAGAAGAACTCCAGAAAAAAGAATCTACCGAAGAAAAAACGGATGAGTCAAACACCGATTCAGAATCAGAAAGTTCTGAAGTTGAGGCATCCATGGAAAAAGACGAAAACAATGCTGGAGACGAAGCCTCTGCAGAAAATGATGAAAAGGAATCTGACTCCGAAGCGGTTTTAATCGATTCAGAAACTCCGACAAAGGAAGTTTCCACAGACGAAGATCAACCGCAACCGGTATCAGCGGAATCTGAGCCGCCCTCTTCAGAAACGAAAAACAGTGAGGAAAATCAGAAAACTTCTGCTGAAATCCAGGAAAAAGTGAATGCTCAAACTGAGGAAGGGATAGAGAATGAAGAAAAACTGGTGACGGACGAGGCCACGAGCTGAAATTGAACTAGTTGAATAGAGATACAGGAACATGATCACCAGGAATTACCAATTAGACGGTGACAAAAAAAACTGCTGCAACGGCATTATTCATCATTAGTAAAACTCGAGAGGACCTAACTTTATGCCTTCGATGAGAGTTTTTGAACTCGCCAAAGAACTGAACATGCCGGCCAGGCAGATGATTCAGAAACTCCGTACTGCCGGGGTTCCAGTTTCTGGTAACTTCCATGAGCTTTCCGAGGACCAGGTTAGCCGTGTACGGAATTTGATAAGTGGCAAACAATCGGTCGGCGATGCAGGATTGAGAAGCCGAGCTGATGGAACACGTCGTGTGATTTCCAGTCGCAGAGACCTTGATGAGCCTCAGGACACTGAAGAAGAACCACGTGTCATCACGATCTCTGCAAAAACACAGCAAGACCAGCCCGAAGAGGATGAAAGCCGTCCTAGAAGAAGACGAAGAAGAAAACTCGAAGAAGATCTCGAATCCAAAGATGAAGTTTCAAAAGATGAAATTGTAGAAAAAATCGATTCTGTTGAAATAGTTGCTGAAGGTAACGAAGAAAAAACCGCTGAGCTAAAACAAGACCTGCAAGCTCAGGAAGAAATACCTGAGCAGGAAGCCTTACAAAAGCCTGAAAACGTTGAGTCCCTTCGGAAGGGAAAGCCATCTGACTCTGCTGTTGAAGACAAGACCGTTCCAGCACCTGTTGAAGCCAAAACCGAATCTCCTTCCAAAAACTTAAAAGAGAAACCTCAGCAATCTCCTCCTAAAGCTAAGACTGAGAAGAAGCAGGAAAAGAAACGAACCAAAGGATCCGAACCCGATCAATGGAACGAGGATTCGACAAAGAAACCTGCCAAAAGACGGGTTGAATTCAACAAAGGCCCCCGTAAGAAAAACGTTCTGGAATACTATTCCACCTCAGAAATGCGTGGGCCCCGGAAACGCAAATCTGACCGTGCCAAGGATCGTAAAGGAGACTTCGGACTGCCTAAAGGAGAAGATGAAGCTCGTCATGTTTTCAATCCAAGAAAAAAGAAAATCAAAATCGGAAACCAAGTCACCATCGGTGAGCTTGCAGGTCTGATCGGCATCAAGGCGACCAATATCCTCAAGAAAATGATGGAAGAAGGCACGATGGCCACCATCAACCAAATCATTCCCGGAGAAACGGCCGCCTTGCTGGCCGCCGATTTCGATGTGGAAGTCGAGCTAGCAACTTTCGAACTGGAAGACCTCCTCAAGGAAAAGGATGCAGAGGATTCGGAACTAGAAAGCCGTTCTCCAATCGTGACCATCATGGGGCATGTAGACCACGGTAAGACCTCCCTGCTAGACCGCATCCGTTCGACCCGTGTTGCTGAAGGAGAAGCAGGAGGTATCACCCAGCATATTGGTGCCTATCACGTGGAAGCCGGAGGACAGAAGATTACATTTCTTGATACGCCGGGGCACGAAGCATTCACCAACATGCGTGCTCGTGGTGCACATTGCACCGACATAGTTATTTTAGTCGTGGCAGCAGATGATAATGTGCAGCCTCAAACTATTGAAGCGATCAATCATGCCAAAGCTGCGAATGTTCCGATCATTGTTGCAATCAACAAAATCGACCGCCCCCAAGCCGATATCGGAAAAATTCAACAGTCCCTGTTGGAACACGAATTAATTCCGGAAAACCTTGGCGGCAGCACCCTTTTTGTCAACGTTTCTGCCACCCGGGGAGACGGAGTGGACGAACTGCTGGAAATAATTCAGCTTCAGGCGGAAGTCCTCGAACTCAAATCGACTTCCAAAGGCATGTCCAGGGGAGTCACCATTGAAAGCAAGGTGCGTCGGGGACAGGGAACCATGGGCACAGTTCTCGTTCAACGCGGCCTGCTGAAAATTGGTGATTACTTCGTCTGTGGTAGTACTTATGGTAGGGTGCGTTCCATGTTCAATGAATATGGGAAACCCAAAAAAGAGGCAGGCCCATCGATTCCAGTCGAAATTTCAGGCTGGAGTGATCAACCCGAAGTCGGAGAACAGTTCATCGTAATAGAGGATGAGCGTACCGCACGCCAAATCGCTGAAGAAAGAACCCAACAGCAGAAAGAGCAAAACGTCGGTAAGCAACAGAAAATGCAGTTGGATAATATCTTCAGCCAGCTCGATGATCAGGAACAGATTGAACTGCGCCTGCTGATCAAGGCCGATGTCCAGGGTTCCGCAGAAGCCCTCCAAGGTTCCCTTGATCAACTCGGGGATGAGAGAATTACAGTGAATGTTATCCATACAGGCGTAGGAAACATCACGACCACAGACATTACTCTGGCTTCCGCTTCCGATGCGATTGTCATCGCTTTTAACGTGCAGGTTGATTCAAAGGCGAAACAACTTCGCTCTCAAGAAGGGGTGGATGTCAGAAACTATGATATCATCTACAATGCTCTGGACGACGTTAAGGCAGCCATGGAAGGATTGCTGGAACCTGAAATCCGTGAAGAAGTCATTGGACGACTCGAAGTCCGACAGGTATTCAATTCTGCAAAAAACGGGATGGTCTTTGGTGGGCTGGTTACTGAAGGAAGACTGTTGCGTAATGATATAGCTCGTGTCCTCCGAAACGGTGACAACCTCTACGAGGGTAACATCATTTCCTTGAAACGTTTCAAGGATGACGTCCGTGAAGTCACCAACAATCACGAATGCGGCCTGGTGATGGACTTCCCTGAAGTACAGGAAGGTGATGTCGTGGTGGCATTTCAGCAGATCGAGGAAAAAGCGACCCTCTAGTAAGTTATCTATGCGCCGAGCCGGCCATTCACACCTGAAAATTCTGGTCCACCGGAAACTCACCCAAATTCTTCATCGTGAGTCGAATGACCCTCGCTTTGAAGGGATAACGATCTCTCGGGTTGAGACCTCATCCGACCTCTCGTTCGCCAAAGTAATGGTCTGCCATGCAGGGATTTGGAATGATGGAGAATCCACTGGAATTAATGAGAAACAACAGCACGAACTGGTCGATTCCCTCAACCGTGCATCCGGTTTTTTCAGCAAGAAACTTGGAAAATCTCTGAGTACCCGAAATACCCCCAAACTTCATTTTGTCTATGATTCCGGGTTTGATCACAGTGACGAAATTGAAAAACTGATCAGACAGCATCAAATAGAAGATTGAGCGCCAATGGTGCGCATTCTCAACATCGACAAGCCGAAAGGTTGGAGTTCATTCGACGTAATCCGTTTTTTAAAACGTTTGCTGAATGAAAAAAAAGCAGGTCATCTGGGAACGTTGGACCCCTTGGCCAGTGGAGTACTTCCTGTGTTTTTGGGAAAAGGAACCCGGCTCATACCTTTCTTCAATGAAACCGACAAAGTTTACCGGGCTCATATCCACCTTGGTATCCGTACTGACACCTTCGACTCCGAAGGCAGGATTCTGGAAGAAAAAGAATGCCCTGAATTTCCTGTCAAAGACCTTGAAACCGCTTTGTCTTTTTTCCAAGGTCGGCATCTGCAAAGGGTTCCGATCTATTCTGCAGTCAAGTTCGAAGGCAAAAGGGCCTATCAGCTTGCGCGCGAGGGTCGAGAAATTGAAATGCCAAAACGGGAGGTTGAATTTATGGAACTGGAACTTGAATCCGTTAAGCTTCCTTTCCTACAAATTCGAGTTCACTGCAGCAAAGGCACCTACATCAGATCTTTGGCAGAGGAGCTTGGCGCCAAACTGGAAGTTGGGGCCCATCTCAATGGTTTAGAACGCTTACAATGTGGAAAACATTTCTGCCTCGAAGACGCATACCGTCCTGAAACCCTAGAGGAACTAGAACCTGAATCCCTACCCTGGCTTGATCCGATTGACCTACTGGAAGACTGGATAACCTTCGACGTTGATAGTCCAAGAATCCAGGAAATCCTTCAGGGGCGAAGAATCCCCCTTGATCGGAACCTCAGCCGATCTCTGACTCGTTCCCTGGAGAATGGCTCCTCAAAAACCTCGCTAAACGCCAAGGCTGTTAGTTCTGAAAACAAACTGATTGCGGTTGGTCATTTTGTATGGGAGAATGTGAATTGTCATTTTCAACCATCACGTGTGTTAGTTCAGGAGTGAACAACTTTTATGATAACGAAAGAACGTAAAACCGAAATCGTCAAGCAGTTTGGACGCAAGGAAAATGATACGGGTTCGCCAGAAGTTCAAATCGCCTTGCTGACGGAACGGATCATCTACCTCACAGATCATTTCAGGGAACAACCTAAGGATTTCAATTCCCGGCGTGGTCTGTTGAAACTTGTAGGGCAGCGAAGGAATTTTTTGAGGTATCTTAAAAACAAAGACCAGGATCGGTTCACCGACATTACCCAAAGTCTGGGTATTCGTGCCCGCTAAAAATATTCCTCTAGGATGATGAAAAAGCCGACCATGATTCGGGAACTGAAGTGAAATTCCCAGTCGGCTAATGTGCATCCGAATAAAGCCTACAAAACACTCCTCACGAAGCACCTTCATCCCACCTGTTCCTTGTAAAAAAACTTGATCCATCATAGAGCTTAAAGACTTTTCAGAAAATCTTTCAGCACAAGGATCTAGCCGGTTCTTTTTAATGCAAATCAAGCCCCGGCTGCTTAGGTATAGGAACGACGACACACCTGATGGAAAAAAGAAGATGAAACAGAATGCCATTCAATAGGGGATGGCAAAAACTGTCGAACGGAAAAGGAATGTTCCGAACAACCGAATGACATAAGTCATCATTCCATTTCAAGAAAGAATTATGGAAATCGTAGAAAGAGAATTTGGAAGAGGTACACTTAGCCTAGAAACAGGACGGCTGGCCCGTCAAGCCAACGGATCCGTATTGGTCCGTTATGGAGATACGATGGTGCTGGTGGCAGCAACGGCTGCTCCAGGATCTGGAATGGGAGCAGAATTTTTCCCACTTTCAGTATTTTACGTCGAAAAAGCCTATGCAGCAGGTAGAATCCCCGGAGGATTTTTTAAACGGGAAGCCCGTCTTTCGGACAGTGAAACACTCATCTCAAGGATCATTGACCGTCCGTTGCGTCCTTCTTTTCAGGAAAACTATCTCGCAGAAACACTGATCGTTGCAACAGTTCTGAGTCATGACCTTGAGTTTCCTTCCGATGTGGCTGCCATGATTGGGGCTTCAGCTGCCCTTTCGATTTCAGACATTCCATTGCTACAGCCCATTGGCGGTGTACGGGTCGGCATGATCGATGGAGAATTCATCACCAATCCGGACCCAGATGAACTCAGCCGCAGCCAGATGAACATCTTTATGGCCGGTTCCCGGGATGCAATCCTGATGGTCGAAGGTGAGGCAAATGAAGTCAGTGAATCCGTCATGCTCGATGCCCTCTGGTACGGTCAGGAGCAGATTCAACCCATCATCGACATGCAGGAAGAACTGATGAAACGCTGCGGTAAGGCCAAGCGTGAACTGGAAGCACCACCGGTTGATGAGGATCTAAAAAAGAAGGTTTATAAATCTGCACCAAAACGAATCCAGAAAGCCCTGCAAATCAAGGAAAAACAGGAACGCTACGCAAGCATCGACAAAGCCGTTGAAGAGGTGGTTGCAGAAATTGGCGGTGAAGAAGCAGATAAGGATGTGGTTTCAGAGATCAAAACCTACTTGGGTGAGATCAAAAAGCAGGAAATGCGCAGCAAGCTGATCAAGGATCAGGTCCGTATCGACGGAAGGACACCCACCGAAATCCGACCTGTCAGTTGTGAAACCAGGGTTCTCCCAAGGACTCATGGATCGGCCGTCTTCACCCGTGGAGAAACCCAGGCATTGGGTGTGACCACACTGGGAACCCGTGAAGACGAACAGATGATTGATGCCTTGCCGGGACTTTCTTATAAGAATTTCATGCTTCACTATAATTTCCCAAGTTTTTCAGTGGGAGAAACGAGACCTCCAAGAGGTCCTGGCCGTCGTGAGATTGGACACGGCACCTTAGCTGAAAGAGGATTGACCCCGATGCTTCCTACGAAAGAGGAATTTCCATACACCATCCGACTGGTTTCAGAGGTTCTGGAATCCAATGGTTCTTCCTCCATGGCCACGGTCTGTGCAGGATCACTTTCGATGATGGACGCAGGCATCCCTCTCAAGCGTGCCACAGCCGGCATCGCCATGGGACTGATCAGCGAAGGCAAAGATATGGTCATTCTTTCCGATATTCTCGGAGATGAGGATCATCTCGGAGATATGGACTTCAAAGTCGTCGGAACCTCCGAAGGCATCACAGCTCTCCAGATGGACATTAAGATTCGCGGATTATCCCGTGAAATTGTAGAAAAATCCCTCAAGCAGGCACGGGATGGAAGGCTTCATATTCTGGAAATCATGAATGCCTCGATGGAGGAACCGCGTAATGGGCTTTCCAGTTATGCACCGCGCTTCATCACACACAAGATCCCACGCGATCTGATTGGCAAAGTCATTGGTCCTGGCGGGAAGGTGATCAAGGACATCATCGAAAAAACCGGGGTCAAGATGAACATTGATGATGATGGGATCGTTTCTATTGCCTCCAGGGAGCACAAGGCGGTTGATGTTGCCCTGGGAATGGTGAAGGACCTGACACGTACCGTCGAAATTGGCCAGACTTACACCGGCCCAGTGAAAAAAGTGATGGATTTCGGAGCTTTTGTGGAACTCTTTCCAGGTACGGAAGGGCTTGTGCATATCTCCAACCTGGCACCTCACCGGGTAAACACGGTCACCGACATTTGTCGCGAAGGGGATATCGTCACCGTAAAGGCGATGGGTATGGACAAGCGCGGCAAGCTCCAGTTGAGCATGAAGGACGTCGAGGAGGCTGCCTAAATGGGATTGCGGCCTTTTGAATACTTCAGACGGCCGCAATAATTCGAATCAATCCTCTCTGCCTTCTGATAGGGGCGGAACACCTTTAGTTAAGGAGGCCTGATGACAGCGATGAAGAGTTTTTTCACGGGCAGCCTGCTGCTCCTCTCTAGTATTCTTTTCGCCCAGGGATTGGATCAGCGCTGCACCCAAACGGGACAATCCGCGTGTGTGGATTGGGACCGAGGTGTGGTGATGGCCGAAGGGCTCGGGGCTCCTGCCAGTTCGGCAAAAAATGACGCCCAACGTAACGCCACTGCCCTGCGAGCCGCCAGGCTGGACGCCGCAAGGAACATGCTGGAAATGATCAAAGGCATCAACCTCAGTTCCAGTACCACCATGCGTGATGCAATGGTACAGAACGATACGATTCGTACCAAGGTTCAAGGCAGGCTTTTTGGCCTACGTCCTTCCGGCAAACCCCGTTATTTTTCTGATGGCAGCGTCAGCATCCTCATGGAAGCTTCGCTGAGGCAGACCATCCCCAAAGAAGCACTTAGCGGATCATCGTCTGGAGAAGCACCTAGAGAAATCTCTGCACCCTCTTCCTCAACAACTGTCTCATCCAGGCTGGATCCTGGAAGGGTATATACGGGGCTCGTCATAGACGCCCGTGGAAGTGGAGCCCAACCGGCCATGTCTCCCAAAATTTATGACGAGGAAGGTAATGAACTCTATGGTTCCGCTTATGTGGACCAGGAGTTTGTGCAAAAACATGGCATGGCGGGTTATGTCCGGGATCTGGACCAGGCTCTCGTCAACGACCGTGTCCAGGGAACTCCAGCGGTGCTTAAAGCCCTCTCCAGTTCTGGAAGTAACCAGACTGATTTAATCCTTTCCAAAGCAGATGCGGACCAACTCCGAAGTCTTGCGGATAATCTGAATTTTCTCCGAGAAGCCCGCGTGGTGATCGTACTCGATTGATCGACCCGCAATGACTCCTTCAACGTGATGCAGCGTCGAGGAGGGAAAAGATAGACTGGTACGTAATGCCGCTATGGCGATTCAGCCCCACTTCACACATCCGACTGCTGGAATAACCTTTCCGGCAGTCTTCTGGAACTTTCTCCCGAAGTCCCTTGAGTGCGGATGCATTCAGTTCCGGGAACGTGATTCCGCGGTCTCCAGCAAAACCACAGCAACCAGAGTCGTCCGGAATGACAGCTTTGTTTGCGCAGCGTCTTCCGATTTCCAGCAGCTGAGTTTCCAGACCCAATTTCTTCACCGAGCAGACCGGGTGCAGCAGCACAGTTTCTTCCAGGGGTTGCAGTTCCAGACGTTCTAGCAGGAAGTGGTAGATAAATCCGACCGGATCATAAACATGCAAATGCGCTGGAAGTTCAGAGATCATGCGATGTGTACAGGGACTTGTATCACAAAGCACCGGAACCTCGCCTGAGCGTGTTGCTTTTTCCAGGGCTTCCTCAAGTTCCTTCAGTTTGCGTTTTCCAGTTTCCTTGAACCCCTTGCTGTCGAAAGCCATGCCACAACAAAGGTGGTTGAGTTTGGGGGGGTACGAGATGGAACAACCGCTTTTTCTTAAGACCGAAAGAACGACATCAGGCACTGGGCGATCATGAGGGTTCGGTGAAGGCCCGAAAGTTCGATTGATGCAACTCGGAAAGTAAACCACTTCCAATAACTCAGAGTTGGGATGAGGCAACTCTTGAAGGGGTGGTAGGTCTGGAGCGGCTCCGGGTAAATCCGTGCTCCAACGGGGGATACGTCCACCGCTCAGTCCATGTGCTGCCTTTGCCAGATGAGTTGTTGTGCGTATTCCGAGTATATTCCGGCTCAACTGTGCCACTGCAAGTCCTGTACGGGCGATTTTTGAAGCTCCCCCCAGGTGATCGGCAATCCAGTTGGCCTGCCTGCGAGACCAGGGCGATTGACCTTCCATGCGGAGCTTTTTGATCAGCTTCCCTGTATCAATACCCACCGGACAGCTTGTTGCACAGAGGCCATCAGTGGCGCATGTTTCTATTCCCGAATATTGATAAGCCAGCGCCATTTTCTTGGCGCGTTCGTCGTCATTTCCGTTGCGTTCCAGCTGTTTCAGTTCCCGCCAGGCGGTGATACGCTGGCGCGGGCTAAGGCTGAGGTCCCGTGATGGACAGTGGACTTCGCAGAATCCGCATTCGATGCACTTATCAATAATTGGGTCCGCCTCTGGAAGGGGTTTCAGGTTTTCAAGGTGAACCCGTGGGTTATCATTGAGAATCACCCCCGGATTCAGCAACTCTTCAGGATCAAACAGCTGTTTGATTTTCTTCATCAACGCATAAGCTTCCCTGCCCCATTCTTTTTCGACGAAGGGCGCCATGTTGCGTCCAGTCCCATGCTCGGCCTTGAGTGACCCAGCCAGCTTTCCCGCCACCAGTTCGCAGACTTCGTCCATGAACGATTCATAGCGCTTTACCTCCTCGGGCAGGTTGAAATCGGGAGTAAAGACAAAATGCAGGTTGCCCTCGAGTGCATGTCCGAAGATCACCGCCTTTTCGTAACCATGCTTGCGGAATAGCTGCTGGAGGCTGCCCGCCAGTTCGGCAAGGGATTCGATCTGCACTGCGACGTCTTCAATCACCACCGTTGAGCCGGTTTCACGAACGGAGCCCACCGAGGGGAAGAGGCCTTTTCGCAGTTTCCAGAGCGCATCCGACTCTTTGGGATCGGTCCGAAAATCTGCGGGTTCAAGGAGATTGCAGTCGACCAGCACCTTTTCCACTTCGGTCTGTTTTAGTGATCGTTCCTTTTTAGATTCGGCGGCGCACTCGACGAGTAAGGCGCAGGCATCGTCTCCGAGGTTACGAATCGATTCCGGAGCCCCAGGCTGATTTTCCACGGATCTCAGTCCCGTGCGATCGATCAGTTCAACTGCCTGCACTCCCTTTCCGCGCAACGCCGCAACGGTGGTACAGGCTTCGACAAGATTTGGGAAAAGGAGGAAGGCCGTCGATTTAAAAGCCGGTTCGGGAACCGTATGATAGGTAATCTCCGCGATGAAACCGAGGGTTCCCTCTGAACCGATCATCAGGTGTTCGAGAATCTCGATGGGATCTTCAAAATCGAGAAGTGCATTCAGACTGTAGCCCGTGGTATTCTTGATCTTGTACTTGCGGTGAATCAACTCCGACAGTTCCGGATTTCCCCGAACCTGCTCAGAAAGTCGTTTCAGCCCCTCCAGGAGGTCCGGTCTTGATTCAGCAAAGGCGTCACGGCTTTCTGTGGAACCCGTGTCAAGCAGGCTGCCGTCGGCGAGCACAACACGCATGGACTTGAGAGTCCGGTAGCTGTTCTGATCGGTACCGCAGCACATGCCGCTGGCATTGTTGGCGGCAATTCCGCCGATCATCGCAGAATGGATCGAGGCCGGATCGGGGCCGATTTTGCGTCCATAAGCTGCCAGCATGCGGTTGGCTTGCCCGCCGATCACTCCGGGTTGCAGAACAATGGTCCGTCCTTCATCCTCGATCCGGCAATCCTTCCAGCCCCAAGCCAGCAGTCCGAGTACCGAATCCGTCACCGACTGCCCTGAAAGGCTGGTGCCGGCCGCCCGAAAAGTGACTGGAATCCCGTAAGGAGCAAGTGTTTGAAGCAAGTGAATCACCTCGCTCTCCGTCTCAAGTTTGACCACTAATTTCGGAATCAGGCGGTAAAAACTCGCGTCTGTGCCGTAGGCCAGCAGGCGCAGAGGATCATTGATCAGTCGTTCCGAAGGGAAAAAACGGCGGAGATCCTCAAGAAGTTCCTGGAAGCTTGATGATGAGGCCATGATTGAAAAAGGGTGTGATCTTTTTTAAGATTTGCTGTAAAGCTCCAGATACTATGGAAACTTTAGGCTTCTTTCATCCAAACTGACTGATTTTATGCCTCGTACTTTATTAGCCAAAACCAGGCAGAAGCATGACAGCTGAAGCAGTTCTTTTCACCGGCTTAAAGTTACCTGATTTCCAAAAAAATACAATAAATGTAGAGTAACTTTACGCCTGTAGGCAGGATCCTTAAAGGGGTTTGAATACCGTGGATGGCAACCAAGTGACCAATTCCGGAAAAACAAAGACAAGAACAAGTGCAATCAGTTGTAAAATGATGAATGGTACGACACCTCGGTAAATGTCAGTCATCTGTACTTCGGGAGGACAAACTCCTTTGAGATAGAAGAGCGCAAAACCTACAGGTGGAGTCAGAAATGAAGTTTGTAATGTTACAGCAACCAACAGGGCAAACCATGTCAATTTAGGATAATCAACAACACCAAAACCATTGATATCAAGGTCAAGACCACTAACCACTGGTGCCAGCAACGGCAGCATAATCAGGCTGATTTCAATCCAGTCCAGGAAAAATCCCAAGAAGAATACAACAACCAATACAAAAATAATCAGTCCTGAGGGGCCAAAGCCCAATCCTGTAAGCCCGCGTTCGATGAGTTCATCACCACCACATTCACGCAAAATCAAAGCAAAAATGGTTGCACCAACAAATATCGCAAAGATATAGGCAGCAGTGTTCATGGTATTGATCACCACATCTTTTAAAACCCTAAAGTTAAAGCGCTTGAACATAACAGCAATTAGTGTTGCACCAAGTGCGCCGAC
>Ga0066863_10000573_pt1 | contig 17896 bp, 12 predicted proteins | sample ETN02SmetaG_2_FD_65495 | JGI IMG/M metagenome (GOLD analysis project Ga0066863, IMG submission 65495) | Marine microbial and viral communities from oxygen minimum zone, Eastern Pacific Ocean - ETNP2014F10-02SV253 | ecosystem: Environmental > Aquatic > Marine > Oceanic ...
TAATTTTATACTGAAACCTGCTCCTACATATAGAATATTACCTCCTTTTGGTTTTAGAATGTTCAGTTCAGGCCCTGATAATGGTAAATCATATTCAGCATCATTAGGATCTCCTGTCCTTATTGAAAAATCAAAAAATCCTGATGGTGAAATCAATGTTGATTACTTAGATTCTGGTGAGAATCCTCCTATGGGTGTACCCATATATTTTTATTTAGATAATGAAGTCGATCAAGCAGAACTTATTATTAAAGATAATAAAGGTAAAATATTAAAATCATTTTCAAATGAAATTAAAAATGATAAGAATACAAAAATTACAAAATCATTTTTACCTTCTAAAAAAGAAAACAAATTTAATCCTAAAAAAGGTTTTAATACATTTATATGGGATATGTATTGTGAGGGTCCTTATAAACTAGAAGGTGAAAAATTAACAGAAGGGTTAATCGGCCCAATGGCTTTGCCAGGCAGTTATACTGTAGAAATCATAACTTCTAAGAAAAATAAATCGAATACACTTAAAACTGAAATTACTTTAATAAAAGATCCAAGAGTATCAGCATCAAGTAAAGACTTTGAAGATCAGTTTAATTTAATTCAACAGGTTAACCAGAAATTATCTGAATTACATAAGAGTGTAGAAGTGATCAGGCAAAATCAATCTGAAATTTCTGATTGGATTTCAAGATCTGAAAACAATGAAAATTATAATCAAATAAAAACCGATGGGGAAACATTAATTGACACACTTAAAGATATTGAAAATTTACTTGTGTTTACAGATTATAAAGGTGCAAGAGACAGGCTAAATACGCCTGTTGTGCTTAATGTTAAACTAGCTGGATTATTACCAGTTCTAGATAGTGCTGATTTCAAACCTACAGATCAGTCATATGGAGTATATACTGAAGTAAGTAATGAAATTGATGAACAGTTAGACAAACTTAAAGCTATGCAAGAATCAGGCTTAGTAGATTTTCAAGAACTAGTTAGTAACAATAATATACCTGGATTAAAAAATTTATAAATTATTTAATATATATTAATATTTGATTTAGTTTCGGTAATCTATTCCATTGCTTAATTACTACGCCATCCTGATTTAATAGGAACATGGATGGGACTGATTTATGGTTATATATATTACTGAAATCTTTGCCCTGTAAAGTTACTATATCATATTGTACAAAATGAATATTATACTCATTAACATCGACTTTTAACCTTTTCACGAAAGGTTTATATGCTGTACAAGCAGCTCAGTAATTACTATAAAGATAAATTAGTGTATTTTGATTATCAATAATTTCACTATTTACATAATCATATTTAGAAGAATGAGGTTGTGTAATTTTATTAAAAGTGAAAAATAATGCGAAAAATATAAAAACAAATAATGACGCAATTATCAAAAATTTACTTTTGTATAAATAAGAAAATAAAAGTATTGAAGTTAATAAAAGGAATATACAAATTATTAAAGAATTATAATTGATTAGATGAAAAAATTTCATTTAAACTTTATATACTACGCCTCCACCTCTTGGATCGGATCCTCCTGATAATTCTCCTGATGTTTCATCTATGGCAATTAATTGTGCTCTTGCCATCATAGGGTTATAAGGAAAGTGTTCCTGTACAACATCAAATCCTAATTCAGCTAACTTTTTTATATAATCAGATCTTATTCTTGCTTCCAAAAATACTTTTCCGCTTTCAGTATGAATTCTTGGAGCAGAAACTGCTTCTGTTGGTGTCATATTATAATTTATTGCATTAAGTATAGATTGAAATACTGCACTTACAATTACAGCTCCACCAGGAGCACCACATATAATTACTGGTTTATTATTTTTTAGAACAACAGTTGGAACCATATTTGATCCTCTAGCTTTCCCGGGAGCAATAGAATTTAAATTTCCTGGCCTAGGATCAGCTAAATTCATTCCATTATTGTACATAAATCCAAGTCCGGGAGTTATAACACCTGATGCCCATCCAAGCGTATGGGTAATCCCAACCCAATTTCCTTGTTTATCAACTACATTTACATGAGTGGTGGATCCTTTATCAGTATTTCCTGAATTAGGTATTACGTTATTTTTAATATCTTCAATTTTAGAATCAATATATTTATCATTTAAAATTTTTTGTAAAACAGGGATATCTACATATTTTGGATCAGCATTAAAATCAAGTCTATCTTGGTGAGCAATAGACATAGCATTTGATAATATTCGTAAATAATCAAATGATCCGTGTTCTTTTAATTCACTTTGAAAAGGTTCAATTAATTTAAACATTTGCAATACAGACATACCTGTATTTGGTGGGGGTGGAGAAGATATAACATAATCTAAATAATGAATTTTTAAAGGTTCAACAAAATCTGGTTTATAATTTTTAAAATCATCTTTAGTGACAAATCCACCATTTTTCTGAATATCTTCAATAATAATTTTAGATAAATCACCTTCATAAAATTCTCTCGCTCCATTATTAGCTATACTACTAAGGGAATCTGCATAATCAGACATATTTATTAATTCACCTAATTTATATACTGATCCATCGGGTTTTGTATATTTTGATTTACTTCCCTCAGAAGCTGTTAATCTTTGATAGGTATTTGGTTGAAACGGATTGTTATTTTTATCTCCACCAGCATACCCAGTTTGAAAATATTGAGCTAAATTAGGACTTACAGTTAATCCTTTTTTAGCAAGATCTATACTAGGTTGTAATAATTCGTTCCATGGCATTGTGCAATATCTTTTATGAATTTCTTCAAAAGCTGCTAACACTGTTGGTGTCATAATAGCTCTGTATCCAATTTCACTTCTAAAGTCTCTGAATTGAAATAAATTTGAAACTTCACTTCTAGTCATCTCGTCATTTGCCCACATATCTTCTGTACATTTACTACCAGCAGTTCCTGCAAAATTGATTGCAATTAATTTTTGCGAATTACTATCATATATTTGTGCAATTCCCATACCACCCATTCCACACATGAATGGATCAAGTATCCATTGTGTAAATGCTGTTGCTAAAGCCGCATCAAAAGCATTTCCGCCAGATTCTAGTATCTTAGCTCCAGTTTCGCCAGCCAATGGTTGTGGGCATGTAATAATTCCATTAGTCATATTAAAATTGCTGCTCTATTCTATAAACTAAATTTCTAGTTGAATCTATACTATCTGGGCTAACAGAAACAGATGTAATACCCCAATTAACTAATCTTTCAGTAAGATCTGGGAAAAAAGAGGGTGCCTGCCCGCATATAGATGAAGTTATACCTTGTTTATTAGCTGCTGAAATTACTCTTTCAAGTGCCCACAATATCGAAGGATCTCTTTCATCAAATGATTTTTCAAGTTTTTCGTTATCTCTATCAACTCCAAGAGTTAATTCTGTCAAATCATTAGAACCAATAGAAATTCCATTAATTCCCTCATTAATAAATTGATTTATTAAAATAACATTAGAAGGAACTTCTACCATCATCCAAATTTTATGTCCTTTCCCTATAGATATATCATAATTGTTTAAAATTGAAATCACTTCGCGTAATTCATTTGGTGTTCTGACAAAAGGAATCATAATAATCAAATTATTATATTTTCTTAAAACCTGTTTAATGGCATTGACTTCTAATTCAAAAACATCTGTGTCATTAATATATCGTATTGCACCTCTATATCCCATCATAGGATTACTTTCATCATTTTCAAATAATTCTCCACCTTTTAAATTCCGGTATTCATTAGTCTTGAAATCAGTTAAACGATAGACAACAGGTCGCTCTCCAAAACTTTCACAAAATATAGAAATATTATCAGATAATTCCTTTGTCCATTCTTCCGAAGTACCTTCTTTCAATGCTTGTTTTGGATGCTTTCCGATATTTGCAATAATAAACTCGGCCCTTAGTAATCCAATACCATCAACATTACGTTCGGATACTTGAGGCGCTGAAATAGGATCAGCTAAATTTACATATATTTTTGTATTGGTAGTAAATGAAGATTCTTGATTTTGATCTTCTTCAGGTATATCCAGTAAACCTTCATATACATTTCCTTCAGATCCATCTAGTGTAATATTTTGTCCATTCTGAATTTCTGAAGTTGCGGTTTTACCAGTTTTAGAGTCATAAGCACCAACCACACATGGTACCCCTAATTCCCTGCTAACAATAGCAGCATGACAAGTTCTACCTCCTTTATCTGTTATAATTCCTGATACAATTCTCATTATAGGAACAAAATCCGGAGTAGTCATTTCTGTAACAAGAATATCACCTTCTTTTACTTTATCTAATTCATTTATATCTTTTACGATTATTGCTTTGCCTGCACCATACCCAGGGCTGGCACCAGCTCCTTTAATAATTACATCTGCATTAGAAAAATCTAAGCTTACTTTTTTTGTATCTACTACACCTCTGGAATAATTTGTCACAGGCCTACTTTGTAATAGATAAATTTGATTATCTTTCATAGCAAATTCTATATCTTGTGGGAAATTATAATGTTCTTCTATTAAAAGAGCTTGTTGAGCTAATCGTTTTAAATTTTCCACAGTAAGTTTAGGCTTCAAACTTTCCTCAGGTGTTAAAGGAATATTTATGTTTTGATTATTAATATCTGAAAACATTCCTGTATTACCATTTTCATCATTTAATGCAATTTTAAAAGTTTGTTGCATGTGTTTTTGTCTAACAACTGTCTGTGTGGATTTTTCAATTACATAATAATCAGGTGTTACAATTCCAGAAACTACAGCTTCACCAAGACCAAATGCTGCTTCAATAACAATTTTATCGGAATCTAATGTGGTAGGTTCTAATGTAAACATAACACCACTTACATCTGGTTGCACCATTTGTTGAATTACTACAGACATCCCTGATTCAAAATGTGCTATCTTTTGACTATCCCGGTAAAAAATAGCTCTTGCTTCAAAGACTGAAGCCCAACATGCCTTAATGGATTCAATCAAAGAATTAAACCCTATAATATTTAAATAAGTATTTTGTTGCCCTGCAAATGAAGCTTCCATAGAATCTTCAGAAGTAGCAGATGATCTTACAGCGACTCTTGAAGATCCGATACGTTTATACTGTTTATCAATATCTGAAATAATTTCTCTATCAAATTGTGTTTTATTAAATAATTCTTTTATTTGATTAGAAAGTTTTTGCAGTTCGTTTATTTTTAAAGAATTAGAATTTTCAACTAAATTAGTAATTTTTTCTTTTAAGTTAGATTTTTCTAAAAAATTAAAATATAAGTCTGTGCTTATTGCAAATCCTTCAGGGACATTTATGCCTGAATTAATTAATTCACCTAAATTTGAAGCCTTACCTCCAAATTTTGAAGTAGATGAAGAATTTAATTTTGAAAGATTTACAATTAAAGTGTTATTTTCAGAGGTCATAATTTTTGATTTTATACAATTAAAATAGCTCTGTAAAGATAAAAATAATATTGATAGTAAAACTAGTATGAGCTATCATCATTTTACATCAGATAAATTCTATCATTTATGACAAAATATAACATTAAGATTTATAAAGATATCAAAGTTAAAATGAGAGATGGTATTAATTTATATACCGATATATATTTACCTTGTGATGCTGATTATAAAAAAATTCAAAATACTCCTATATTACTAGAAAGAACTCCATACGATAAAAAAGCATTAAATCTGACGGAAAGATATAATTATTTTTGCTCAAATGGATATATTGTAATTACTCAAGATTGTAGAGGATGTTTTGCATCCGAAGGAGACTTGTACTTTTTAACACAAGAAGCTCCAGACGGATTAGATACATTAGATTGGATAGGAAAACAAGATTGGTTTAATGAATCAAATAAACAAGTTGGTACATTTGGAACTTCATATCAAGCCTGGACACAAAGTGCAGCAGCAACACAAAACCCCAAAAATTTAAATGGAATGATTGTAAATATGGGTGGCAGTAATGCATTTACATCAACAGTAAGGCAGGGTGGCGCAATGGAATTAAGATTTATAGCATGGGCTTTTTGGCACTCAGCATCAAATACTAATAGTAGTTTAAAATCACTTGAAACTGATTTGGCAATAAATTCTTATAACTTTGAAGATGCGCTAAATAATTGGCCTATTAAAAAAGGGTTAACACCATTAAGCCTGATACCAAATTATGAAGGTTGGGCATTCGATATATTAACTAACACTGATTATGATGAATATTGGATGCAACCAGGTTTTGCTATTGATGAATATTATGATGATCATCCAAACATACCTATGATATATGTTGGTGGATGGTATGATTCATATACAAGAGCCACTATTGAAAATTTTGTTGGATTAAATGAAATTAAGAGTGCAGAAGTCAAATTAATTATTGGGCCATGGACACATGGCACAGCACAACCAGAGATTACATTTTCCGGAGATTTAGAATTTGGTGAAGATGCTTCGATTGGATCATTTAAAGATTTCCATTTAGCGTGGTACAACAAATGGTTTAAAAAATCCAATACTAAAGATGATTCAGAATATTTATATGATTCACCAATTAAAATTTTTGTTATGGGTTCGGGCGATGGTCATAAAACTAAAGACGGAAGATTATTTCATGGAGGGTATTGGAGAGAAGAAACCAAATGGCCATTAAAAAACACTAACTTTGTAGAGTATTATCTAAATAAAGACAATGTTTTATCAAAATCAAAATCTACAGGTAATTATTCAACATCATATATCTATGACCCAGAAAATCCAGTACCAACAATAGGAGCTAATATATCTTCACTGGCTGGAGTACATCCTCTGCCTCCTGGAACTAAAAATCCAACCGATGTCCCTACTGCCTTAAGAAGATATAATATTGTAAATCCTGGTGGTTTCAATCAAAAAGAAGATAAACGATTTTACGGATCTAATTCACCATATCCTAATCTTTCTGAAAGAATGGATGTATTATCTTTTCAATCAAAACAATTAGAAAAGGATACTGAAATAACTGGTCCTATAGAATGTGTTCTATACGTTTCTTCTGATTGCCTAGATACTGATTTTACAGCTAAACTTATTGATGTATATCCCCATAGTGATTCATTCCCTGAAGGGTTTTCATTCAATTTAACTGATGGAATACAACGAATGAGATATAGAGATTCTTATAAACAAGAAAATTTCATGAAAAAAGATGAAATATATAAAATACTTATAATTTTATACCCTACAAGTAATATATTTAAAAAAGATCACAAAATTAGAGTAGATATTTCAAGTTCCAATTATCCAAGATTTGATTTTAATCCAAATACAGGAGAGCCAATAGGGTTAAATAAAAAGCAAATTAAAGCTAATAATACTGTTTATTTTTCCAATAAATACCCATCACATATAATTTTGCCAATAATTGACAGGTAAGCAATAGAATGAATAGACTGCAAACCATCGAACGATATAGAAAATTAGATTCAGCAACTATATTTGGTGGTATTAGAGCAGTTTTAATTGCAAAGACTAAAAATGAATATAATACTGCTTCAGGATATGAAAAAACATTTATGAGAGGAGTAAATAATCAAACTATGGGTAAAATGTTAGTAGGTTTTGCTCGTACATTGAGAATGGTTCCTCCAAGACTTGATATTATAAATGACAAACCTGCAGGTGAAAATTCCCCTGAATTTGAAGCCATGTCTAGTTGCACAGAAGAAAATGTCTTAGTAATAGATGCTATGCGATTTCATCACGCAAGTGTCGGAGGAGATGTGAAATTTTTAAATCTATATATGAATAAAGCCGAAGGGGTAGTCACAGATGGAGCAATAAGAGATCTAAATGAAGTTAAAAAATATAACTTTAAAATATTTTCAGCAGGGAGAACAGGTTCAATTGGAATACCTGATGTATGGCCATATGAAGCAAACGTGACCATTTCATGCGGAGAATCTGTTGTAAAACCTGATGATCTGATAGTAGGTGATGATGATGGTGTTGTAGTTGTTCCAAATTTTATTATAAATGAAGTGTTAATATGGTGTGAAAAACATCAAAAAGATGAAAGGACTATTAAAGATTTAGCCTTAAAAGAAAATGTTTCACCTGGAAAATATTATAATCCGGAATTTTTTAAAACATTAAATCAAAAGGAGTAGTAAATTGACATATAGAGATAAACCAATTCTTAGCAAGCAAGAAGCAATACAATTACATAATGATTCATTAGTTATAGATTCTCAGCAACCTCCTATTACCTCTGGGGCTTTATTTACAAAAAACATGAAAGAAACATTAGATGAATGGTTTAAAGACGGTATGACAAGAGGGGAAGCAAGAGGACATTTGTCAAATATGATTGCCGATGAAATTCAAAATGATCAAGATGCGAGAAATCAGTATATAGATTTATGGAATAAATCTGGAGTTACGGTTGCTAGTGGAACTTATGCTGGCCCTGCCAAAATGGAAGATGCATATGAAATTTCAGTAAATGGAATAGCTAATGCAATTTCAATTATTAATGCTATTCCTGAAAAGTTAATGTTAGTTACTACATCCGACCATATTGTTGAAGCTCATGAAACAAACAAATATGGAATAATTTTTGATTTCCAAGATACAACATCATTTGGTACTGATTTAAACAAAGTCGATTTTTTCTATAATTTGGGATTAAGAGTTGTACAATTAACTTATAATTTAAGAAATTTAGTTGGCGATGGTTGTACTGAATTACATAAAAGTGGGCTAACATATTTTGGAAAAGAATTGGTAAGTAAACTTAATGATATGAATATACTGGTTGATGTTAGTCATTGTAGTGAACAAGTAGGCTGGGATGCTATAGAAACATCACAATCTCCAGTTGTAATCACTCACTCTGCAAGTGAAGCAGTATTTAAACATGATAGAGGTAAGGGAGACAAATTAGCCAAAGCTATTGCAGACAATGGCGGTTTCTTTGGAGTTGTAATTATACCCGGTTTTATTCAGGGATCTGATACAGGAAATCTAGATCATTGGGCAATGCATATTGAACATCTTGTTAATATTATGGGGATTGATCATGTATGTATTGGGACAGACAAAATGGGACCTGGTCCAGGTACAGAATCTTTATTTGAATATCCTGGCGAAATGCCATTTGCAAAAGCAGGAGAATTTTCTTGGCAAGGATGGCAAGAAAAACATAGAGTTAACGGGCCCAGTGCAACAGGAATTAAACTTGAAGGTTATAATGATTTTGGAGACTGGCCAAATCTTACAATAAAATTAGCCGAAAGAGGTTTTAATGAAGAAGAAATCAGAAAAATGCTTGGATTGAATTACCTTCGTGTCTATAAAGATGTTGTAGGTTAAATTCTACTATAATTTAACCTGCGAAACCATTTCTTTACCTTCTAAGGCGTTTGTAATGTTTTGTGCTGCCATCATAGCCATTTTCTTAAAAGTTTCATTAGTTGCACTCCCAATATGTGGAGTAACTAATACTTTTGGATGATTTATAATCGCACTTTTATAATCAGGGGGTTCTGGATCAGTAACATCTAGGGCAGCAGCATACACATTCCCATTATTTATAGCCTCAATTAAATATTCTTGGTCTAATGTTGGCCCCCTGGATGTATTAATTAATTTAACATTTTTCATCAGTGAAAATTGTTTTTTACCTACAATTTTATGAGTATCAGGTGTCAATGCACAATGAATTGATATATATTCACAATTAGCAACCAAATCATTGATATTATCTATCCAATTGATTCCGATTTCGTCTTCTATGTCAGGTTTTCTGTTTCTTGACCAATAGTATGTATTCATATTAAAACCATTAATAGCTCTTTTTGCAAACGCTGTTCCTATTTGACCAAGTCCGATTATACCTAAACTTTTGTTATATATATCAAAACCCAAATAAGGTAATTGATAAAAAGATTTCCATTTACCTTTTAATACATCTCTGTTGGAGTATGTGATGTTTCGGGCTATATTTAACAATAATGCTATTGTGAAATCAGCACAAGTTTCCACTAAAACGCCTGGAGTATTCCCAATCAAAATATTACGATCTCTTGCAGCTTTTATATCTATATTTTCATACCCTACAGCTCTATTTGAAATTACTTTCAAATGAGGGGCTGAGGATATAATATTTGATGAAATTATATCGTCAAATTCAGAAATAATAGCAACACAATCTTTTAATATATCTGTAATTTCTGATTCAGTAGGAGGATTTTCGTTATCCCACGTAATTACTTCATATTTTTTTTCACGAAGAAAATTTATTGCTTCTTCATGCCAATTACGTGTTAAAAATATTTTACTGTTAGGTTGCATTTTAAATAATGTTATTTATAAAATCTTTTTATCCGATAAAAATCTATCTCAGATACATGTTCTTTGTCAACTATTTCTGTTTTGATAATTTTTGCTAATATTGGCGCTAAAGTAACTCCACTATGAGTCATTACTATATATACGTTTGAATTTTCATATAATCCAATTATAGGCAGTCCATCTTTAGGCATAACACGTAAACCATATTTATAGTCTGAATAAACAATTTTATGTTTTAAATATTTTGATAATTCATCATGTAATTTTACTGCAAATTCATTTGGGTTAATAAATTGAGATTCATCCTGACTTCCAATACCACATATAATTTCATTATCATAGTTTTGTCTGAAATGAATATGCGGAATATCATTTTCAGTTATTAAATTTAAAGATGAATATTTATTTAGAACTTTGGTAGTTGGTTTTGTGGATATAACAATTCCAGGACTAATTATTTGTGGAAGAAATATATTCATCATAGATGCAATTTTACTAGTTTGAAAACCAGAAGCAAATAAATACATTTCTGAGAATATTTTTGTTTTATTGTTATCATCTAATTCTAAATATTTAACATTATTATTTATAGATATTACATTTTTAACTTCAGCATTTATAAATTTAATATTTTTATTAGCAATTAACTTCTTTTTAATTCTATTAATTAAAATATCTGTTTCAACCCACCCATCATATTTACTCTGAATAGCGAAATTAAAATTGTCTAATATTAAATTACTTTCAATGTCCTTTATTTTCTTTATATCTAAAAACTCCTTTCCATGATTAGTTTCAGAATTGATTAATTTATGTAAATAATTAATACTTTTAGAATTTTTATATAATCTTAGATCTCCACCAAATTTAATTTCGTCATCTGACACTAAATTTTTATTATATAATTCATGCCATAAATGCATAGAATCTAAATTTAATTTATTGTAATAATCTGGTAATTTGTCAAATGCATTAATCCATGCAAATGAATGATATGATGCTGATTTTTTATCATTATTCTTATTTATAATAGTTATATCATCAATATAATCTGATAAAGTTTCAGCAATCATTGCTCCTATAATACCAAAACCAACTATTGTTAAATGAGATTTCATAATTTTAATTATATATACAATAATAATGTTATTAAAATTGATTCTATCTTATGTCACAAAAATATTCGATAAATGATATAATCAGTCCATCAATTTCAAGGATATTTATAAGGGAATTTTATGAATTACGAAAATAAATTTACAACACACAATATACCAGAAGTTACATTTCCAGACGGCTTAAGGGATGAAACAAAATATACTTTTTCTATAACTTATACTGATCAACATAGTATGGATTATGCAAAATTTGCTGAAACAACAAAAGATATTATATTGAAAGATGGTAATTCATTGGCACCTTATCCTGATCCTCAAGGATATTTAGAATTAAGAACTTTAATATCTGAAAGATTATCTAATTTACGTGGAATTCAAACAGATCCTGATTCAATAGTCATTACAGGTGGGGCAGGGGGAGCTATATCTACTTTATTAGATATTTTTCTCGATCCGAATGATACAGTTTTAATAGAAGAATTTAGTTATTTAGGTACTTTAGCTATGTTACTTTCAAGACGAGCAAATGTTGTACACATTGATTGTGATGATGAGGGGATAATTCCTGAAAGTTTAGAAGAAAATTTAGCAACTCTTAAATCTAAAAATATCACCCCAAAATTTATGTATTTAATATCAGTTTTCCAAAACCCAACAGGTATCACTATCCCTTTAAAAAGAAGAAAAGCAATATTAGAAATTGCACAAAAATATAATGTACCAATTATTGAAAATGAAAGTTATGCTGATTTTGTAATTGATGGAGATCCTTTACCTCCAGCTATGTATGGCATGGATGATACTAATTCAGTTATATATACTTCAGCTTATACAAAATTTCTTGGTTGTGGGTTAAGGATAGGATATGCAGTAGTTCCAGAACCAGTGAAAGATGAATTGGCAAAATTAAGATTTGGGACAAGTCCTAGCCAATTAGCAACTATGGCTGTATATAACTATCTAGATAAGCATGGATATGAACATGGACTAGAAGTTGAACAATCTTTAATGAAAAAACGTGATGCTATGCTAAGTGCTTTAAAAGAAAATTTTCCTGACACTTGCGAATGGACAAAACCTAATGGCGGAATGATGCTATGGATGAAATTACCTGAAAACGCAGATTCATGGGAAACATTAAGAAAAGCTGTAGATAGGGGAGTTAAATACAATCCAGGAGGCTTATTTAGAGCAAATCGTGATAGAAATAATTATTTAAGATTAACATACAGTTACAATACACCCAATGAAATTCATGAGGGTATTAAAATATTAGCTGATGTGTTTGAAAAAGAAAAATTAATCTAATGGAGAACATTAAAAACAGTATTTCCTTTTCAGGTGATGGATTACCTAATTCACCACAAATCCTCGCTGATAATATTAAAAATTTACCTAATATTAATGATATTAAACCTGATTCTTATTCAATCGGAGGAATTGTTGAGGATCTTGAATTAAAATTTTCAAAAATATTTAATAAAGAAAAATCAATTTTTTTACCCACAGGAACACTAGCAAATCACTTGGCTATAAGAGAATTGTCTGGTGTTAATTCCAAAGTAATAGTTCCTGAACAAAGTCATATTTACCAAGATTCAGGCGATACATTACAATCTTTAAGCGGAATAAATTTAATACCATCAGGATTAAATTCACCATGCTATGAATTATCTGAACTGGAAGAAATAATTTCTAAAAACAATATATCAAGAGTCCCAAAAAAAATCGGATGTATAGTTATAGAAAGCCCAGTAAGAAGACAACAAGGTAAAGTAATACCATATGAACAGATGAAACATATAACAGATTTCGCTAAAAGCAATAATATTAAAACACATCTAGATGGAGCTCGGATATTTATGATGAGTGCTGCAACGAAAATTCCAATACATAAATATTCAACCTTATTTGACACAGTTTATTGTTCATTATGGAAATATTTTGGCGCTCCTTGGGGAGCTATTCTGTCTGGCCCTGAAAAAATTATAGATGGTATGCAACATACTCGTAGAATGTTTGGCGGTAGTATCCCAAATAGTAGTTTAAATGCTGCAATCATATTAAACGGGATAAGTAATTTTGAGGATAAAATGAATAATGCATACGATCAAGGTGTTATTCTTTTTAAAATGTTAAATGATTCAGAAAAATATAAAATCTATTTTAATGATAATCATAGCAATGTATTTCAAATGCATGTTGATACTGAAGATAAGTACAACAAAATAAGATCAAATTTAATTAATAACAATATTTACCTACCTGACCTTAATAGAGAAACTTACGGAATTATAAATAGTGAAAATTTAGTTGATATAAGAATAAATATATCCTTATTAAATCAACCAATTGAAGAAATATATAAACATTTCATGAATGCATCATCATAATTTACCATTGACTGATTTATTCACTATAATTATAATTTTTTTTAGAGGAACAATATGAAATTAGAATGTACACAAGAAAACTTAGATAAAGCTTTAAGTAATATTTCAAGAGCAGTTGCTAACAGAACTACTTTACCAATTACGCAAAATGTACTTTTAAAAGTAACAAACGGCAAATTACAACTTTCTGCTACTAATCTTGAAATGGCAATTAATACCTGGATTGGAGCAGAAATAACTGAAGAAGGGGAAACTACAGTTCCAGCAAGAATTTTTACAGATTTAATTAAATCTTATCCTAATGATAATATCGATTTGAATTTAAACAATAATAATCTAATTATAAAATGTGGACCTTATGATTCAAACTTAATTACTCAACCAAGCGATGATTTTCCTCCTATCCCTGAATCAGAATCTCTTGATCCAACCTTTACTATTTCACCATCAAATCTTAGTAAGTTAATAAATAGTGTTATTTTTTCAGCTGCTCAGGATCAATCAAGGCCTGTTTTAACAGGAGTTAAATTTTCTATCACAAATAATGTATTAACTTTAGCTTCTGCTGATGGATTCAGATTATCTATTATGTCTTTTGAATTAGAAAATGAAAATATTCCAGAAATAGATTTTATAGTTCCAGCCAAATCATTGCTTGAAGTATCAAGAATTTTACCGTTTACACAAGATGATGTTTCTGTTTTCATGACAAAAGCATCTAATCAGGTTATTTTCAAAATGGGAAATTACCAACTTACAACTACATTAACTCAAGGTAACTTTCCTGATTTTAATTCACTTATTCCTGAGAGTAATTCAACATCATGCATTATCCCAAAATCAAATTTCAAATCAGCAGTTAGAAGCTTAGGTGTTTTAGCGAAAGATGGAAATGGTATTATCAGACTTGAAATTTCAGGTACAGAAGAAAATCAAAATTTATTAATGTCATCAAAAACTGATGAATTAGGAGAAAACTCTGTAGTTTTAGAAGTTAATTCTTCTGGTGACGATTCTAAAATCGCTTTTAATAGCAAATACTTATCCGATGTTCTGGAAGTTATTGATAGTGAAAATGTTGTTCTTGAAATCAATGGTGATTCCAATCCCGGTTTAATAAAACCTGAAAATAATTCAAACTATATTCATATAGTCATGCCAATGTTTGTACAGTGGTAATTTAAACATTTCAAATAATACTTTTATCAATCTTGAAATTACTTATATCAAACAAAGAAATTAAAAGTGCTATAAAATTATTTTCTAATACACTTAATTTTCAATATGAAAATAAAGAAGTAATCATAATAGCTATATTAAAAGGAGCAATTTTATTTTTACAAGACCTACATGAGCATCTCGATTTTAAAAATAAAATAGAATACATAGATATCAGTTCATATAAAGGGAAGAAAAGAGGTGAAATTAAATCTCTTTCATTTAAAATAAACATACAAAATCAAAATATATTAATTATTGATGATATTTGTGATACTGGTAATACTTTAAGTTATATAACTGATTTAATAAATAAAAATAATCCAAAGAGTGTCAGAACTTCAGTATTATTAAAGAAAAAAACAGATAATAGTATATTCATACCTGATGATTATTTATTTACAATTCCTAATAAATTTGTTGTAGGTTTTGGGTTAGATTTTGAAGGAAAATATAGATTTCTTAAAGAAATTTATACACTAGATTGAATAATCTAATTTAAATAAATTTTTATTAACCTCAGTATCCCATTCATAATCAAGAATTAAATCAGATGAAATTTTACCAATGTAATCTGAGGATTTAGCTGCCGAACCATTACCACCGACAGATACAAATATATTTTTCTCTATTTCATCAATAATTGGATACCCCGATCTAGTCCATGTTGTGATACAAGTTGATGTGATATATTTTTCAAATATTTCTTTTGGATAAATTGTATTAAGTTCATCAGTAATTGCACCTATCTCTTCATCATTTCCATTAGATTTAAACCAGGCGATAGATTCATTATATGAATTAATATTAGTGTAATAATTACTTCCTCCAATTTTTATATAATATTTATTATCAGGGTACTTAATTGCAGGAAGAATATATGTATAATGACGTCCTGGCATATCCGGTTTATGAATTATGCTAGGGTACAATTCATGATTCGCTAATTTAATGTTTTTTAATTCACCTAGCACAATAGTACGGCCTCTGATACCTAAAGGAAGTTCAAATGGCAATATTTTTGTAAAATTTGTAAAACCACCACCACATACCAATATTTTATGTACTTCGATTTCATATGAATCAGTTGTTTTAATAACAAAAGATGATGAATTTATTCTTTTGATTTTATTTACAATAGAAGGTAAGTATGTACCATTAAGGTCAGTGAATATTTTAATTTGAGCCTTTACTAAATTTCTGGGACTAATATGACCAGCATCATACATTTGTAATAGGAAATCTGAATTATTAGGAAAATTAAGATTATAATATCTGGTATTTAATTCTTCTTTGTTTAGATGCAAATAATCATAATTAATTGTTTCTGATGATTTTAAAATTGAATTTATATAACTATCTTTATTATTTGATTTAGGCCCAACTGAAAGTTGTCCAACTTGTGTATAAAATCCAATATTAGATAATTTAAAAATAGAATCGTAATTTTGGATAGATTTTTTAGATAAGTATGCCCAAGTTGTATTACTATCAGCAATTCTTGTTATTCTGCCTTCATCATAATGGCTTGCAAATATACCATTATGTGAAATTTTATTTTCAGGCTCTTTGGGTCCTATTAAAATAACATTGTTATTGTTGGTTGCTATATATTTTGCTGCTGCTGAGCCGATTAACCCAGCTCCGATGACGGCATATTCATATTTGGGCATTATTTATAGAAAGTTTAGTTTATATTAACATAAACTAATTAGTCCAATATGCTATAGATCCATCGAATAATATTTCAGATTTAGGTTTAGAATCTAAATCAGAAATTAATATTATATTTGAATTTTTTTCAATTAAATCATCTTGTATTTTATTAAAAAAAATATTTCCAGATATTAGTAATTTCGAACTATCATATGACCAAATATTATGGGATTGTGCAAATTGATCTGAAAATATAATCATTTCAAGTTGTTCAGGAGATAATTTAAATGTAGCAATTTTTTTTAAAATTAAATTATTTGTATTAAGAATATGTAAATCATAATATTCATTATTTTGATTTGCTGTAAAAACTGCAATTTTATTTGAATCTGGAGACCAAAAATAACCTATTGGAGCATTATTTATTTCGATAACTTTAGACATATCTTTTGTTTTATACAAAACTAAAGAATCATATAAAGTTGTAGGATGAAATTTTGATTTCAGTACACTTAAATATAATTTATCAGGAGAAATATTAATTAATGGATAATCTACAGAAGAATTAAGGAATTCAAAACTATCATTTAAAATATCACTTTTTATAATATGTTTAAATTTTGCATCTTTTTGATATACAGAGAAAATATTGTGAGAAGCTGGATTTAATAATCCCCATGCATCTATTCGATAAAATGGACTAACTTCATTTGTATTAATTAAATTTGTCATTGAATTATTTATGTTAAAAATTAATCTTTTACTCCGACGATGCACAGATAAATTATTATTTTCATTCCAATTAATCCATATAGGGCCATTTCCAACTAATTTCTTTATGTTCTTAACATTTGAAGTTTTATGTAAATATAGGGCAGGGTAATTTTCATCAGAAACTACAAAAGATAAAATATTATCCTTTAAAGACCAAGCCATGTAATGAGGTATCTGATTTGAAAGAACATTTTTAATAGAATTAGTTTCTGAAAATATGTCATATGTATTATTATTTATAATATCTAATACTTTTATCCCAATTTTATAATCCACTATTTGCTCTATTACATAAGAATATGATAAAAATTTATTATCATGAGAAATGGTTGGCCAAAAATACTTTGTATTAACATCAGTTTCTGCAAACAAAAA
>Ga0066863_10000597_pt1 | contig 17606 bp, 12 predicted proteins | sample ETN02SmetaG_2_FD_65495 | JGI IMG/M metagenome (GOLD analysis project Ga0066863, IMG submission 65495) | Marine microbial and viral communities from oxygen minimum zone, Eastern Pacific Ocean - ETNP2014F10-02SV253 | ecosystem: Environmental > Aquatic > Marine > Oceanic ...
GATAAAGAATTACTTCCTCACCTTGGTGACCAACCAGAACACCGAATGAAGAAGGCAGTTTTCTTGGGTAGAATTGTTCGTCAAGTACTTGAGATGGCAATAACTGATCGTAAACCAAATGACAAGGACCACTATGCTAACAAGCGTGTTCGTCTAGCAGGCGATTTGATTGAAGATTTGTTCCGTGTCAGCATGACTCAACTCGCTCGTGATTTGAAATACCAACTTGAGAGACATCATAATCGTAAGAGAGAATTGAAAATTAACAGTTGTCTACGTCCTGATGTTCTTACTTCAAAAATCATGCATGCATTGGCAACAGGAAACTGGGTTGGAGGCAGAACTGGTGTAAGTCAATTATTGGATCGCACCACCTACATTTCTGCTCTTTCCCACATGCGTAGAGTAACTAGCCCCCTAGTGAGAAGCCAACCTCACTTCGAGGCTCGAGATTTGCACCCAACACAATGGGGCCGACTATGTCCTAATGAGACGCCTGAAGGTCAGAATTGTGGTCTAGTAAAGAACGCTGCTCAGATGATTGATGTATCTGAAGCAGTATCTGAAGTGGATGTCAAGGAATTGCTAATGGAGGCGGGTGTTGTTGAACCAGAGGATTGGTCAGCTGGTTCCCGAATTCACGTAAATGGTGATATTTTTGGATTACACAAGAACCCACACCACTTGGTAACACGTTTCAAGCGTCGCCGAAGGAACGGTCGAATCCGACCAGAAGTCAGTATCCGTCACGATTCAGTAAACCGTGATATTTACATCAACACTGACAAAGGCCGAATCCTACGTCCTTTGTTAGTATTAGACAATGGTAACCTAGTTCTTGCAAAAGAGCATATTGATGCTCTCAAAAACCGTGAAATGACCTTCAAGGATTTAGTCAACGAAGGTGTTGTTGAATGGATCGATGCAGAAGAGGAAGAAGATCTCCTAATTGCACCAAGAGCGTATGATTTGCCAACTCTATCACCCAAGCACCAGAGGCCAATTAATCCTGCTAAAGTCACTTGGTTGAATTTAGGGGAATTTGATATTTCAGAGGCTAAACTTGAGGTTGAAGTGCAACTTTCCAATGGCACTTGGGTGACCGAGAAGTTTTCACTTCCGTTGAATTATTATCAAGAAGATATAGACAAGAAACGCAGGCGTGAGAGAAAACCACATGGTGAAGTTCTAGTTTACACGCATGTTGAAATTGATCCACAGTTGATTCTAGGTGTCTGTGCAAGTTTGGTGCCTTATCCCGAGCATAACTCCACGCCACGAGTTACTGGCGGTACAGCGATGGTCAAGCAGTCTCTAGGTTTGCCAGCAAGTAATCATAGAGTGCGACCTGATACGCGAATGCATGTTTTAGATTACCCACAGCGTTCCATCGTTCAAACGCAATCAATGGAAACCACCCAGTTCGTTAATCGACCAGGTGGACAAAATTACATCGTGGCAATTCTAAGCCATCACGGTTACAATATGCAAGACGCAGTCATCATGAATCGTGCATCTGTAGAGAGAGCATTGGGGAGGTCCAGTTTCATCCGAACCTACAACGCAGAGCGAAAGAGATTCCCTGGTGGCCAAGAAGAAGAGATTCAGATTCCGGGGACAGGTCAAGATGAAGTCAAGGGTCGAAAGGATAGCAATGACTACACTCACCTAGAGTACGATGGGCTACCTCATCCTGAGACTATGCTTTCTGGTAAGAGAGACGATGATGACCCTGCAGTTTTAGTTGGGAAAACTAGTCCACCTAGATTCCTTGAAGAGGGCCATGGTGCTTTCATGATGGGTCAATACCGCCAAGAGTCTAGTATGCATGTGCGACACGGCGAGAGTGGTAATGTAGATCACTTATTCGTCACAGAAAGCCTAGATGCAGGTCGTTTGGTAAGAATTACGCTACGTCAGCACAGAATTCCAGAGTTAGGTGACAAATTCTCTTCTCGTCACGGACAGAAAGGAGTTGTTGGACGCTTGGTAAACCAAGAGGACATGCCCTTCACTGTTGATGGAGTTGTACCTGATTTAATCATAAACCCTCATGCTATTCCAAGCAGAATGACAGTCGCTCACATCTTAGAGATGATTGGAGGCAAGACTGGAGCTATGGAAGGCAGATTCATCGATGCTTCAGCCTTCTCTGGTGAAAAAGAGACGGCACTCCGTGAAGGTTTGTTGAGAAATGGCTTCCAGCACACAGGTAGAGAGAAGATGATCAACGGTGAAACTGGTGATGAATACCCCTCAAACGTCTTTGTTGGTTGTATTTACTATCAGAAGTTGCATCACATGGTAAGTAGCAAGATTCACGCGCGAAGTCGTGGTAGAGTCCAAATCCTTACTCGACAACCAACTGAAGGTCGTGCCCGACAAGGAGGTCTACGATTCGGAGAGATGGAACGTGACTGTTTAATTGCACACGGTGCATCTATGGTGATTAAAGATAGATTACTGGATGAATCCGATGGTGTTACTCTAGCAGTTTGTTCAGAGAGTGGTCACGTCGCTTACTGGGACCACAGACGTCGTTGCTATGTCAGCCCAGTTCACGGTGAAAGTGCAGAAGTCCATTTGGTTGAAACATCCTACGCATTCAAATTGCTTCTCGATGAAATGAAATCACTTGGAGTCGCTATGCGGCTTCAGTTGGAGGATAGGAAGTGATTGCCATGGCAAAGAAATTAGATGCATCAAAAATACCAAAGCGCATTGCTTCGATTAAGTTCGGCCTAATGGCGCCAAACGAGATTCGCCGCCTAAGTGCAGTTGAAGTTAAGACAGCAGATACCTACAAGGATGACGGCCACGCTTTCCACCAAGGTTTGATGGACCCCCAGATGGGTGTTATTGAACCTGGAATTCGATGTGAAACCTGTGGTAACAAGCACGATGAATGCCCAAGCCACTTTGGTCACATTCAACTAGAATTGCCAGTTATTCATGTTGGATTCACACCACTAATTAAGACAACTCTCAAGACTACCTGCAACAAGTGTAATCGAGTATTGTTGCACGAATCGCCTGGGACCCACCCTCACGACAGCGAACTTTCAGAGCAGGATTACTACCGCTCACGTGTTATGGATATCATTCAGAAACACGGCCCAGGTTCTCCTGAATTAAAGAAAATCATCAAGGATATTGAAAAGACCTGTTCAGCGAAAAAGGCATTGGTTTGCATGCATTGTGGTAGCGAACAAGGCAAGATTATTCTAGAGAAACCAACAACCTTCAAGGAAAAGAAAGAGGATAAGTCAGAGCACAAACTCAACGCCCGTGATATTAGGGAATGGCTTGAGGGAATTCCTTCTGAAGATTTGATTTTCATAGGGATGGACCAGAAATCTAACCGCCCTGAGTGGATAGTCATGCGAGTGCTGCCAGTACCACCAATTACTGTGCGCCCTTCGATTACTCTAGAAAGTGGAGACCGTTCTGAGGACGATTTGACTCACAAACTTGTAGATGTGTTGAGAATTAACCAGAGGCTTAGGGAAAACCGTGACCAAGGAGCTCCTCAATTGATTGTCGAGGATCTTTGGGAACTTCTACAGTACCACATCACTACATACTTCGATAACCAGACAAGCGGCATCCCACCAGCACGACACCGTAGCGGTAGGCCACTGAAGACACTCACTCAGAGATTGAAGGGTAAGGAAGGAAGATTCCGTAGCAACCTTTCTGGTAAGCGTGTCAACTTTTGTGCACGTTCAGTGATTTCTCCTGACCCATTCCTTGGAATTAATGCGGTAGGAGTTCCTGAAATGTCTGCAAAGGACCTAACGGTGCCAATTCGCGTGACTAAGAGAAACAGAGAACAACTCCGTGAGATGATTCTCCGTGGTCCCGATAACCACCCTGGTGTGAATTACATCGTGCGTGGAGATACTCATCGTGTTAGAATCACAGACCGAACTAAGTACATCTGGTCAGGTTTCCGATGTTTGAACCCTGATTGCGATGGTGGAGACCCTGAAAGAGATGAGGAATACACTGGTATGGCCTCAGACTTGAATGAAGTTTTGAAGGCGCCCAATTTCTTACCTGGTTTGATGATTAAGAGAGAGAATCGCAGGACTGTCGAGGGTCTGCAAGAAAACTGGGTAGTCGACTTAGAGGCTACGATTTGTAACCTCAGAGGCGAAGATGAAAATGGTAAGAAATTGCCAGATGGCGATAGAAGGGCAATTGTTCACGACCGTTGGGTTTGGGAGCAAGAAAAACCTGATGAGCCGTATCCAGAGGAATTGGAGGTTGCCTGCCCTCACTGTGGTTCGCCATGGGATGAGGAAGGTGAAGAGAGAACTGCTGTTGAAGACAGACTTTCAACAATTGACCTTGAAGGGAATCCAAAACCTGGTATGGTAGTCGAGCGCCACTTGATTGATGGAGATGTAGTCATATTCAATCGTCAGCCATCATTGCACAGGATGTCAATGATGGTTCACGAAGTTCGCGTGATGCAGGGCAAGACATTCAGATTCAATCTTTCAGTTTGTACGCCTTACAATGCTGACTTCGATGGTGACGAGATGAATCTACATATCATTCAATCCGAAGAGGCCCGCGCAGAAGCAAAAATCTTGATGCGTGTGCAAGAAAATATCTTGTCACCTAGATATGGTGGTGCAGTTATTGGTGGTATTCACGACCACATTTCTGGCGCCTATCTATTGACCAACGGGGATAAAAAGGTCCCTAAGGTTCAGGCACTAGAGGTATTGAGCAAGGTCGGATGGATTGGAGAATTGCCCAAGGAAGTCAAATGCGATGATGGTTCAGTAGGTTACGAGGGCCGAGAATTGCTCAATCTAATTCTACCATCAGGAATCAATTTGAATTACAAGAGTAGAAGCAATGATTTAGTAGAAATTGTAGATGGGAAAATTATTTCTGGAACAATTGATAAGACAGGCATTGGAGCTGAGGATGGTAAACTCCTTGATGCAGTTATGCAAACACACGGAAGTACCCGTGGTGCTCAATTCCTCAATGATATGACTAAGTTAACTATAGGTATCTGTACGGCACTTGGATTCACAACTGGAATTGATGACGAGGACTTGCCTCCAGCAGCTCGTGAAGAAATCAAAGTAATCAACACAAATGCTGTTAGTGATGTCGATGAAAAATTGGAGCTCTTTGGAAAAACAGGTGCTAAGTATGAAGCAAGACCTGGAAGAACACCTTTAGAAACTCTTGAGGAAGATATCATGCAAATTCTTGACCAGTCACGTTCACGTACTGGGGAAATTGCTAAGGATCACTTGGCTAGTGACAACGCGGCCGTAATGATGGCGGTTTCTGGGGCACGTGGTTCGATGGACAACCTATCAATGATGGCAGGTTCAATTGGTCAAACAAGAGTTCGTGGTCAACGTTTGGAGCGTGGTTACAAGGGGCGCGTACTCTCCCACTTCGAGCGAAACGCGAAGGGGGCTAGAGAGAAGGGATTCGTATCTTCATCTTTCAAGCGCGGCCTAGAGCCTACTGAGTTCTTCATGCTCTCTGTATCTGGTCGTGAATCACTTGTCGATACTGCAGTTCGTACCAGTAAATCTGGTTATATGCAACGCAGGCTAATTAATGCAATGGATGACTTGAAGGTTCACAATGATAGTAAGCACTCAGTCCGCAATACTGCTGACCGAATTATTCAGTTCAGTTATGGTGAGGACGGAACAGATCCTACTCGTAGTATCAGAGGTGATAAGGTGAATATCCGTTCTGTTTTGGATAATGTATTAGGGGGTGAGAACTGATGGTAGTTAAGTCAGCAACAAAGAAGAAACTCATGGATATGGGAATCCCTGAGGATTACGCACATAATCTGGCTGATGGCCGAAAGTGGGATGATGTCAAGATTCTCTCTCAAGGCGAAATTGCTAAGATTTGTGGTTTGTCATCAGATGAAGCGGATAAATTGTCTCAAGTAATTCAGAAATTCGGTAAGCGACTACGTTCATCTTCAGGCTCAACAGCGACTACAACTGTCGTGCGCCGTCGAGCCGCAAAGCGAAGAGTGAAGGTGCAGCAGGAACTCGAGATTTTCGACAATGATGCAAAGATTTCACAACTTTATCTAGGTATGAATACAGGTGTTGTGTATGAGACTTTGAAGGCAGCAGCTGCTAAAGAGGGAGTCGAAATATCATTCCGTGTCCTTAGTGATTTGGCTGATGCAGTTGAACATCGAGGCCTCAAGAAATTGACTGCTAAGGAGGCTTCATCAGTCATCAGTGAGGTTATCAGTGCAATGGATAAAACCGTAGTAGATCCATTTGAAGCAGTTGGGATTGTTACTGCTCAGTCCATAGGTGAACCAGGGACACAGATGACCATGCGTACTTTCCATTATGCAGGTGTTGCAACTGTTAACGTCACTCAGGGTTTACCAAGAATTATTGAGATTGTCGATGCACGTAAGCAATCATCAACACCTACAATGAGAATTCATTTAGATGATAAGTTGAGGGATGATGAAAAGGCGGTCAGAAAGTTGGCTGCAGCACTTGAAATTACAGATGCCAAAGATATTGCAGTCATTGAAACCGATGTTACTCAGCGCAGAATTACATTAAAGTTGATTCCTGCAAACATGAAACAGAAGCATATCACTCCTATTGAAGTCAAGGAGATATTGAGCCGTAGACTACGTTTGTTCATTGATGCAGATAAGGAGGTCAGGCCCAAGATTTTGACAATCATTCCCGGTCGTAAGAAGGAATCAGATGAGGTTCAACCAAACTATACTGAATTGTTAGCTCTTGAGGAGAAGATCAAGACAATGCGCCTCAAAGGTGTGGCTGGTATTGAAAGGGCTAATACCCAAAAACATTCAGAGACCGGCGAGTATTACATCGCAACTATTGGTAGCAACCTATCTGCGATTAGTGATTTTGAAGGCATTGATAGAGCACGTACTTACACCAATAATATCACAGAAATCCATCAATATCTAGGTATTGAAGCAGCACGTCAAGCCATCATCAACGAGTTAATACTTACTCTCAATGATGCCCGTCTTGATGTTGATGTACGCCACTTGATTACTGTTGCAGATGTGATGACAAGCGAGGGTGAAGTCCGCGCAATCGGTCGTCATGGTGTATCTGGTAACAAACATAGTATTCTTGCCCGTGCCGCCTTCGAAGTTACAGTCAATCATCTGTTGCGCGCTGGAATTATTGGTGAGCAAGATGAACTTGCTGGAGTTGCTGAGAACATTATTGTCGGCCAACCGGTAGCACTAGGAACAGGTAGTGTAGAATTGTTCTACATTCCCGAGGATGCTTGATTAGAGTCCCGCCATGAGATACAAATGTGGAGTATGGAGGAATAATAATGGATATTGTAAAACAACTGAAAATGGCATTGAAGAGTGGAAAGTTACTGTTTGGTCAAAACCAAGCTGCTGCGGCTTGTGCCCATGGTGAAGCAAAATTAGTCATCATGGCTGCTAACTGTCCAGCAAGTTTTGTAGACGATTTGCACACCAGTCATCCAGATGTACCGATGCATCGCTTGATGATGGTTAACAGAGAACTTGGTGCCGCCTGTGCCAAGCCATTTTACGTTAGCACCATTTGTGTAATAGATGCAGGTAACAGTGATTTGTTGTCACTAAAAAGCAATCTTGAGTGATTTTCGGCATTTATTATTCTCCATAATATTAGCCATCTACGCCTCTTATAGAGGCGAGCATTGATGTGCCCATGTAGAGGCCGCTAATCAATGTCGATTTCAATTCCCTCAGTTCTTGAAGAACTTGGGATAGGTATCAAACCCTCAGGAATAGTTTGTCGAACACCAGGTATTAACTGCCTAGGGGCAATTGAATCAATAATTGATGGGGAAATAAAATGCCCTGTATCAATTGGTTCGTTTGTGTGGCATGCAGAACCCGGGTGGGCTCCAATAGACAGGATGGAACTTGAGCGTTGGTTGGTTGATTCTCCGGAAGGCTCACATTGGTTGATTTCAGAGAGGCGCCTCCTAGAATTAGAGAGGGTTCCTTCTAGAAATCAACTTGAATTGATAATTTGGGGCTCAGATGATCTCGCTCAATGGTTGGGGCATGCAATTTTATCAGATAAACTAAAACTATCTATCAATAAATATTCTTCACAATCAATGAGTACTATTTCTGATAGAACCGAAAAATCAACACCTCCGCCAAAGCAAGCAACCACCTTGAAACCTAAAGTTATACTAACAGATTGGTTATCTCAGAGGGGATATGAAAGACTGCCCGCTAGAGCCGTTTTGCTAGAAGGCAGAGAATGGGATGTTGATGGCTTTTTAATTGGTCCAGAAGGGGGTAGAGAGAGAAATAGATGGACCCTCATAGAAGATCCTTTCACTAATGAAATAATTAGAAAGGGTGATGTTGAAACATTACCTTGTGCTCCTCATTTAGAAAGGATAAGCCCTAGTTATTGGAAAACACGAGAGATGGTTCGTTCAGAACTAACTACAGTGTGCCAAGAAAGGAGGCATTTGAAGATTAGTCAGCAATCATCTGATGGAGAAATTCAAGGAAGCATTCTACACTGGTGGCGTATTGATGAGGGTGCAGCAGAATTGACTAATTCCCCACTATTAATTCCTGGTTGGGAGGTAGAGTTTCCTGACTTAGGTTGGATGTTGGTACATGGATTAAGCGGGGAAACCCTAAATTTGCCTAGCAAAAACTGATGGCGATGATTTTGCCAATTCAGATTAATCGAAAAGAGGGCCCAATACAGTTACTCCGCCAGGGCTTATGTCGATAGCCTGTTTTTCCATGCTATGTCTGATATGGCGCATCTTCTCAATCTGCATAGTTCTAACAATCTTACCATTTCTTCTATCAAGGCCAAGGTTGATGATTCCATCTGCAATGAATCCTTCATTGCCTTTAAGTTCAGCAAATTCGCCTGTATTTCTTTCAGTAATAATGAATGTGTAAAGACCTTGACTTCGAAGAAAATCGAAAAAGCCGAACATTTTCTTTCGCATTTCTTCATCTACGCTAGTTAAACTGTAAATTGCACCAAGGCTGTCGAGGATGAAAACAGAGAATTGATCGCCCCTTTCTTCTTTGAAATGTTGTATCATACGTCGGGTGAATTTTAGGTAATCCATGGCCTCATTTTCTTTTCTTAATTCTGTCAAATCAGTTATTTGTAGATTGGGAGGCAATTCCAAACCCATAGAATTGCAGGTTTTCAGTAAACTATCAACAGTTTCCTCGACTGTGCAGTATAGTCCAAATCCTCCAGTACGTCGAAGATGGTTAGAAATTATTGAGAGTGAAAAACTTGTTTTCATGGAGCCAGGAGGTCCAGTCAATAGGCTAAGATATGGGGGGCTAACATCATGGCTAATCACTCTCTCCATTCCTGTAATACCGCCGATAAACATCTCAATCGGCCTACCCATTTTGTCTTTGGTCTTAATCGTTATCTCAAATGGTACTAGTAATAGTGTTAGTCTCGCCAAATATCTATCACTTCAAGTAATCATAGTCGTTAAATGCCCCCTCTATCTCGAAGGAGTGCGCAGTACCGGCAGTTTGTAGTCGTGTGAATGGATTTGGAGGCTTGTGATAGATGCAAAAGGCATTGAAACAAATTGAATCACAAGCAGAATCATACATTCAAAAGCATCAGAAACAACGTGATGAGTGGAACGCTAAAGTTGTTGAAAACCGCTCACGCAGAGACCAAATAAATGGTCAAAAACGTGAATTATATGATGAAATTGAGCGGCAGAGAACTGTACGAGATAAAGAGAATAATAGGGCGCGTGAGGCCAAAGTTGAGAGAAAGAACGCTAACGAGAAATATTTTGCTCTCCGTGAAGAATTATTTGGCCCAGAGGTTAATGATCGCAATAGGGGTAAAAAAGGAGATAGCCCTGAATTTATTAAGAAAAAGATGAATAATCTAGAGATGGCTCACATGACGGGCCAAATTAAAGATGCTAAATTCTCAGAACAGATGAAATCATTATCACGTAAATTGAAAGATTTAGAAGCAGCTAAGAAGGTGGAATCAGTTTCTGGTGATAATGCTGAATTGGATAGGCTGTATGAAGCTAAAGAAGCCGCCCACAAAGAGGTCATTGAATCTGCTGATGCTGCTCAAGCAGCTCACGATTTGATGGGCAAATTACGTGATGAGACCAAACGCATGAATAATGAGCATGAAATGGCACATCGTGCTTTCATATCTGCAAAAACAGAGGCGGATGAAGAGCATCAACATTACATTGTGGCCATGCGATCCGCATACAGTGCTAGACATCTGATGAAAGCAGCACAGGATCGTGCTGATGGAATTCAACCCTCCAAAGCAGATGCGATTCCTCAAAATGTTGATTTGATGAGTGCTTTGATGTCAGGTCAACAACTTTCTACTGAGCAAATCATGGCTATGCAAAGAAAAGATTGAGGGTGATTATTTTGATTAACAATTCAGATATTTCTGACATTTTAGATGATTATGATCGCATGAAGTTACGAATTGGAATGACTGCTAGTCATTCTGCGTTGGATATTTGTGATGGCGCTATTGAAGAGGGATTTCCCACAGTAGCTTACTGTCAAAAGGGAAGGGAGAAGACTTACTCACAATACTTCAAGACTCAACGAAACCAAGCGGGTCGCGTTATAAGGGGGATGGTTGATAAGGCAATTGTTCTGAATCGTTTTGATGATGTCCTAAATCCTTCATTTCAACAGAGTATGAGGGAAAGAAATGTGGTTTACATACCAAATCGTTCATTCACTTCTTACTGCGGAATTGGTGCGATTGAAGATGATTTTCGAGTACCTCTGTTTGGTAGTAGAAATATGCTGAGGATGGAGGAGCGTACTGAAGAGCAGGATTACTATTGGATTCTAGAGCAAGCAGGGCTTCCTTATCCTGAGGCCATAGATGATCCACAGGATATTGATTGTTTGGTGATTGTAAAACTTCACCATGCTGAGAAACAATTGGAGAGAGGATTCTTCACCTGTGCATCATATGAGGAATACGAAGAAAAATCCCAAGCATTACTCAAGCAAGGAGTCATTGATGATGTAAGTCTTGCAGGTGCAAGAATTGAAAGATATGTGATAGGGCCTGTATTCAATTTAAATTTCTTTTACAGTCCTTTAGAAGAAGAAAATAATAAGTTAGAATTGTTGGGTGTTGATTGGAGATTTGAGTCAAGCCTTGACGGCCATGTACGTCTTCCAGCACCTCAACAGATGACGATGCCCATACATCAACAAATTCCTGAAATGACAGTGGTGGGACATAATACTGCGACAATTCGTGAAAGCCTACTTGAGCAGGCTTTTGATTTAGGTGAGAAATTTATTGATGCCAGTAAGGAACATTATGATCCGGGAATAATCGGTCCATTTTGTCTACAAACTTGTATTGATAAGGATATGAATTACTACATCTATGATGTTGCACCTAGACTCGGTGGTGGTACAAATGTTCACGTAAGTGTTGGACACCCGTATGGAAATGCTACTTGGAGAAAACCAATGAGCAGTGGGCGTAGGATTGCAATGGAACTTCGTCGTGCAGTTGAGCAAGATAGACTAGATGAAGTATTAACTTGAGTAACTAGTTGATTCTAAGACATCAACGGCCTAAGATGGCTTATTCCTTCGTTCATTAAACGGCGAACTAAGCCGAGGTTAGCTGCTTCATCTAATTGAGAAACTAATGCATAATTCATGTTCACGTTAGATATCGCCAATGTTCCAGCATCTCCAATTATCGTGACAGTTTTTGGCTCACCTAAGTTTACATTTGCTAGAACGGAAACTACACTTTCTAGCATTGATGGAAGTAGAGAGGAAGTTGCCTCAAGATATTTCGCTGGCGCTCCAGATATTTCTTCAATAAATCCTTCTTTGGTGGTAATCGCACACCAAATAACGCCCTCCAATGAGGCGATTCTCTCGACAATCTCACTCCTCATGATTACTCCGCAGCATTAGCGGTCAATAAAACAAGTTGGGTAGATTTGCCTAGTCATCCCTTCTCTTGAAGGAGCGAGCAACACCTCGATGTGCTTGCGCTCTTTTCCTGCCACCACGTCGTCCTTTCTTCTTTTTCGGTTTAGATTCCTCGGTGGATTGCTGTAATTGAGAAATCCCACCACTCTTCAGTAAACGGGCCATGTCCTCAACTGAAAGAGCTCCTCCGCTTACGGCATGTTCTCTCAAAGAATTAATTCGCATTCTCACTTTAATTCCACGTTCTTCGTCCCCTTTACGAATTCTAATAAATGAATCAAGGCGTCCTATTTCACGTTTTAATTTCTTCAATTCTTTTCTATTTGCTCTGATGGAATCAAGCATTTTCTCAATTCGCTTATTTAGGTTCTTTTCCTCTTTCCTGTTGATTGATATTCCGGAAAGACGAGGATTCTCTTCTGATGCTTTCCCAGAAATTTCTGAATTATCATCCTTAAGTTCATCTAGTTTTTTTATAGTATCTTTCTGTGCTCTAATTAGGTCAACGAATTTTTTATGTGCAGCATCTGATTGTTGTTTCAATTTGTGCATTTCTATTAATTCAAAGAAAAAGGAAAACTTCTGTATTTCGTGTGGCAGTTGTGGTGCGCGTGAGGCATCATCTCGAATAGTAGTCAAATCTCTCCATGTACGCATTAGCAATTTCTCAATAACATTAGATGGGGGCCCTACTCTCTCATTGATGTTGTCACGAAGGGCCTTTTGCTCGTTAATTTTGGGGGTTCGCCCTCTCAATTCGGTTAGAAGAGATTGCCTTTCTTTACTCATTTTCCCTGAGTGGCCTAGGGCATTTCTTAGTACCTGAACTGTGGAGATGAGTGAACTTCTCTCACTCTCCATAGAATCTAGTTGTGATTCAATTGCACGTGCTGAGGATTTGTTGTCATTCAAACGATCTTCTAATTGATGTGTTTCTAATCCGCGTAAATCTTCGAAGAAATCTCTGTCACTGCGACCCTTACGACCTTTCTTTCTTCCCTGACTTTTCTTTCCTTCGTTACTCATTCTTCTTCACCCCCTGATTTTTCTTTGGGTGGTGGCCTAGGCATACTGGAAGTTTTTCCTTCAGAAACAAATCTTGCTGCGGCGAGAAGGTCTCCGGTTCCATCTTTTAAGTCGCCAAATCCGTTATCAATTCTATGATTCCAATAACTGACAATATCGTCCGCAGAGGATAGCAGTGATTTCGATCTATTATATTGCCCATAAGCAATTTTCTGTACATCTCGATGCTCTTCGTACTTTGTATGATGCTCTTCGCTAATTTTTGCGAGTTCTACTAATTTTTCATGTGATGAATTAGCGGCATCAAGTAGTTCCCGATGCTTCTTCCATCCTTCTTGATATTCTTTCATTTCAGGGTCTGATTCTATGCGATTAGCAACCCATTCTTCATGCGAGCGAGTTAATTCTCTCATTTCTTTAAGCAATTTCCGCTCGCTGTTGATATCAAGCGCAGAAGTTTCTAGTTTTTCATCTAAATCCGCCAACTTACTAGCCAGTTTCTCTTTAGCCCATCCTGGGTTTGGATTTTTCAAACGATCTTCTGCGATTAGTGACTTTCGTAGTTCAGATAATTTCACTCGCAACTCTTTTGCTTCACCATGAGATGAATTGCGGTTTTGCTTGAAATTTTGGACATTATTGGTAGCTGAATTCCTTCCTCTTAGAGTTTCTTCTACCAAAGGATTGAGATAATCTAACTCTTTTTTCCTTTCCCGAATGATTTCAGGTAATACCTCTACCAATTCATGTCTGCGGGCAATAATCGCTTGTGCCACTTCCTCTGGAGTCATGGCAAGTAGTGTACTGACATCCATAGGCAGTCTGTCGAACCAACAGTATTTGATAAAGTTAGGCTTTTGTTGGTGTTTGACAGTAAAGGTCATTCAACTGGTTTGTAGCACGCAGTAGGTATGAGGGGCTCCTATGCGCGGAGGTTCGCGGCGATAGTGGGGGTTTTGTTCGTATTTCTACCATTATTGGCAACAGTTTCGGCATCAGGTCAAGGGTTGCTACTAGATTCCACCACTATTACAGTATTAGGTGATATGGAGGTTGGTCCCGGGGATGTCAATATCTCTATTGATGTTGAAGCACACGATGTTTCAGCTCTTGGCTCGCTTAACTTTACTTTGGTTGAGGGCATGAATACTCTAATAGCAAGCGAAAATATATCATTAAATCTTAGTTCTGGAGAGATTTTGACCATACAGTTCAATGTTTCTCAATTACCAGTTGGTCAATATACTTTGGATTTACAACTATATGGCGATGTGGGGATTTCTGGAGGGAATTATACCGATCACATTAGCCAATTTGTGAAGCGATTGATTCCCGCAAACCCAGTGGTTGGGGGGGAGGGTACATGGCTTGTAACTCCAGTAAATCTCGATAGCGGTGAGGTCAGTGGCAATGGTACCTTCCGAGATGGGGATGGTGGCTGGGCACTGATCCCTGTGGCAAATTCAGGTGAGGTTGAATGGAATGGTTCTCTTGGTTTTTCACTAGATGGTGGAGATTACCAATATCAAAATATTACAGTATCCGCTCTGTCATCCTTTTCGGCTAATTTCACAATACCTCAGTTGAGTGAAAGTAATGCGGTGCTTTTGAACGCCAATCTTTCAGGCACGATAACATCGAAATCAATATTGGTAGGCCCTCCACCTCTTGCTAGGTTGAATCTAGCAGCAGAGGTGAACAATTCTAATGCGAGCCTAGGGGATGAGGTGATATGGACCCTTAATGTGAGTAACAGTGGTGAAGTTGGATGGTCAGGGGAACTTGTTTGTACTTTTTCTAACGGCTCACTTTACTCTGATACGCTTTCAATTGGTGTAGGTTCCTTTGAATTGAGACAAATCTCTCTTTCAGTGAGACCTGGTGATTTATTTTGTGATTTGCAAGGTTCAGCCAGACTTCATGATGATTCTGTTACAACATCACTACATGTTTACAATATGGATGCAGCCCATTTCTCAACAGCAGGTAGTACAGGTTTAGCAGTAGAAGGCTCAAATTACCATGTTGGAGATTTCTTAGATGCCACGATAATTGTTCACAACGGTGGTGATTTCGAGGGTAGTGCAATGCTTGTTCTTACTGATTCAGGGGGGGCCTCTCAAGGCCTAGTTAGAGAATTTCAAGTGGGGAATAGCCTTCAGTTGAGTATTTCTCATATTCTTACTGGCAGTTCTGGCAATAGGGATATTTCTTGGGCTGTTGTTAGTGAAGATGGGTTAGTTGACTCAAACCTCTCAGGTGTAGTAAGTATACTAGTAGCTCCTTCTCAGCAACTATCAGTGACTACACCCTCAACAGAATGGACAAATTCTAATGGCCTATCTACTGAGGTAGAACTTGGTCTTTCTGAAGGGCGTTCTAGAAATGTCCAACTTCTTGTTGGTTTTTCTTATGATGGTGATTCTACAACAGTAATAGATAGCGTAGTTCAATTATCCCCAGGTTTGCGCACCTTGTCATTCTCTTTGGGCGAGCCAATAGCAGCAGATGAGGTCTGGGTCCAAGTGGCCGTAACAGGTTGGGCTCCCTCTGGCACATCCACATTGAGTGATGTCCTTACGGTATCTGCTCCAAATATTATACCTACTGCAAACCTCGGCATATCTGCTCCTGCGGTACCTGTAAGTGGGGAGGCAGTCACACTTGCATACACATTATCCAATGCTGGTGTTGACAATATTGAAGGCGGTTGGTTATTACTCAAATTATCATCAACAAATGAAGTATTATGGGAAGGATCTGCGCCTTTGGTAGAGGGTAGTGGGAGTGAATCAGGTGAGATTGAAATTGATTCATGGCCCAAAGGAAATTTGATTGATGTTGAATTGGAATGGAGAACCTCTACAATTGAAATTACTACCATGAAATCCTACCCCTCTAAGTCGGGAGTCATTAGTGAAGAATTTGAGATACCTTGGTCCGCTTTGATTTATGGCTCCGTTGCAGGAATAGTAATTGCATCGATTGCTCGCTTTGTATTCGTTTGGCAAGGGGAAGATCCAGAAGAAAGGAAGCAACTGAAGCAGGCACGTCGAAAAGCACGAGACGATGCTAGAAATGCTGCTAGAAGAACTCGTGAAGAGAAGAAGTCACCTAAGGCTAAACAGGAAGTTCACTGTCCATCATGCGATATGGTGCTAAGAGTTCCACATGATTATGATGGACAAGCTAGATGTCCTGCATGTGCGCATGTGTTTCAAGTAACTCCGGTAGAGCAACCGTTCGAAGATGAAGACATTGCAGTCCTGCCCGCTACTAGGTCTGAACCCGATGTTGAAATGATTGAGGAAGAGGCAGTCCAAGAGATTCCAAAACCAGTAGAGTCCGCTAAAGTTAAGCAAAGAAAATCTATGGTGAAGGTCCGTGATTCTAAACCGAAACCAAAGCCATCTGAAAGTAAGAAAACATCAATTGATGATAAATTGGTTTCAGCATCCAATACTGATGAAATCCGCTGTCCATCTTGTGGACAAAGATTACGAGTCCCCTATGATAAACGACCTGTAACGGCAAGATGTCCGCGTTGCAAAATTAAGTTCTTAGCGGAGAAGAAATGAGGTATAGATATGTCAAACCCAATTCTTGAAGATCAAGAGATGTATCTCAAGGTTCTTTATGAGACTCATTTGATTGATTCAGAACTGCCAATCAGAACCAATCAGGTTGCAGAGGCTATGTCTGTAACTGCTGCTAGTGCTAGTGAGATGTTGAAGAGACTGGGTAAGAAAGGATTCGTTAACCATGTCCCCTACAAAGGAGTGACACTTACCGATAAGGGAATTGAAGTAGCAAGTAGAGTCAAGAGAAGAGAGTCTTTGATGGAAGTTTTCCTTGTTAATTTGCTCGATTTCAATGGAGATATCAAGGACGTTTCATGCAGACTTGAACATGCCTTGACTGATGATTTAGAATTGGCAATAGATCGATTACTAGGATTCCCAAGTCATGCTCCAGATGGGACTGAAATACCTCCACGTTCAAGAGATATTAAGGATGGTATTGAGGGGACCTTACTACCTCTTACTTCTCTACCTGTGGGGTTATCCTCTACAATTGAATTGGTCATAGTTGATGGAGTAGATTCGAAAACCTTGCAGGATTCGGGGATTGAGGTAAATGTACAAGTCATCAAATTGGATGAGGGATTTTCCATAGGTGGCATTGAAATGTCATTATCAAACGCCTTGCAATCGCGTATTTTGGTCCGTACTGGTTAACCGTGAAAAAGAACGCCTTGATATGGGATTGATGTTTCGGCCCACTCGATGGCGAATTCTGACGCTGAATCCGACCCCGAGGGGGATGAGGTCAAAGAGCGGCTTCATTCGATGGAAGCAAAGATGCGTAAATTATCCAATCAACGTCGTTCACACAATGAATCCGCTCGTGCCCATGCTGATCAGAGAGATGCGGTACAGAATCAATATTCAGAACTTCGTGAAGAGATTAAGGGGATATTAGATTCACAGAAGGAAGTGCGAAATAAAGCAAAAATCCATCAGGCTCGAAGAGATGCAATCCAAGAACAATTGAGAAA
>Ga0066863_10000598_pt1 | contig 17588 bp, 15 predicted proteins | sample ETN02SmetaG_2_FD_65495 | JGI IMG/M metagenome (GOLD analysis project Ga0066863, IMG submission 65495) | Marine microbial and viral communities from oxygen minimum zone, Eastern Pacific Ocean - ETNP2014F10-02SV253 | ecosystem: Environmental > Aquatic > Marine > Oceanic ...
GCCAGACCTGCTGGTTAGGCTCAAACATCAGAGGTGTATCAAATCGGGTGGAGTAGAAAATATCGCTCATCAGAGGGAAGAACAACATGATGGCCCAGACCAGAAATCCAGCAGTCAGACCACACAGCAAACCGATCCTGTTTGCTTTTCGCCAGTAAAATGCGCCAACGAGACCAGGTAAGAACTGCATCACAGCAACGAAGGACACAATACCAAGGCCGATCAGGTTCTGCTCAACACCAAATAACCGATACAGAACGTAGGCCGAAAGAATGATGCCGACGATCAATAGACGGCGCATGTTAAGCAGAAAACCAAGAAAATCTATGCCCGGTCTCGGTAGATACAAAGGTAACAGAATATGATTGAGAGACATGGATGCTAGGGCCAGCGTGATGACAATTAAAACACCGCTTGCTGCTGCAAAACCCCCGGCATAGGCAACGATGGTGATTACTTTGTTGCCAGAAAAAAGACCGAGGCCGATGGCATGGAATTCAGCAGAAGAATCGATACCCAAGCTGGTTGCTGCCCAGAGAATGGGTGGCACACAAATACTCAAGCCCAGCATATACAGAGGGAATCCCCAGCGGGACGCAACCAGTAGACTGGCGTCATCATTTTCTGTCAGCAGAATGTGAAACATATGAGGCATGGCAACTGCTGCAGCGAAAAACATCAGCAGCATGGATCTCGAAGGGCCTTCGGACAATTCGTTCTCGGCCTGCAGGAGAAGAATCTGATTGTTCTCCAACCAGTTATTTAACTCGGTGAAACCACCGAATATACCGTAGATGGCATATAACGCGATCGCGAAGAAAGCGAGAAGTTTAAAAATAGACTCGAAACCCAGGGCGAAGATGAGTCCTTCATGCTTGTCTCTGGTTGATGCATGACGGGCACCAAAAAGGATGGCAAAGACAGACATGGTGATGCAAAAAATGACAGCCAGTCCTTCTTTGCTGATTTCCTGGTTTAACAGATGTACGGTGATGGAAACCGCCTGAATCTGCAATGCTATTAGTGGCAGCACGCCGAACAACATTAAAATGCTTATCAGACCACCCACCCATGACGCAGGATATCGAAAGGCAAATACATCAGCCAGTGAGCCTAATTTGTGTGCCAGTGCGATTCTACCAAGGGGATTCATGAGCAATGGCGCAATGAGAAACGCTGCACTGGCGCCAAAAAAATACAGGAGATAACTGGAACCAAACCGGGCTGCTAATCCAATGCTGCCGTAAAACGCGATAGCACCTGCAAACACGCCGAGTGATAAAACGCGAATAGATGGATGGTGGGTGAAGGCTCGCGGCAACCACCCCTTCTCCGTTGCATAAGCTGAGCCAAACAGCGTGATCAGATAAATAAAACTGATTGTGAAAATCTGTGTCAGCGAGAAAGTCATGAGTCGTTGATGTCAGTTCCGGGTCGCTTTTTGGATTCGCGTCTCGAAGCCAGGTAGCAGAGCAGCACGAGGGTGATGCAAACCACGTAGTTGCCATACCATTCAGTCAGACTGTGGCTTTGCCACCAGCTGCCCACGTCAGCAACAAAAATGAAGAATCCGAGAACAATGAAAGTAATGACGCGTTCAGTTAGCACAAATGGCACCCGTGTCATGGTAATGACGTCATTCTAAACTGAATTTCGCTGCTTGCCATCTATTGTGAGGTGGATGCTGTCTACAGTGGATCTGTCTACCTATTACAGATCGCGATTGGGTATGGTCAGCTGCCTGGGGATTTGATCCAGCGCCCATTGCCTGATTGCCTGGTCTAACATCTTGCCGATAGGATTGCGGTCAACCGGGCGCTGACCCAGAGCTTTAAGTGCTGTTGCCAGAACGGTTGCTGAATCTTCGGAGGTAACCGGTGCAGCGTGGGCCTGTTTGCTGAGTTTCTGACCGTCGTCACCCAGTACCACTGGAAAATGCGCAAACGAAGGAGATGGGTAGTTTAGGCACCGATTGAGGAATATTTGACGAGGCGTCGAGTCAAGCAAGTCGCTTCCTCGAACAATCCGGTTGACCTGCTGGAAGTGGTCATCAACAACCACAGCAAGCTGGTAGGCGAATAAGCCGTCTTTTCGTTTGATGATAAAATCACCAATTTCCTGTTCCATATTGTATGCTCTGGGACCCAGTATCTGATCATCGAAGTGAATTGAAGTTGCCGTCGTGAGGACTCGAATCGCCGATGCTTGATCAGTGTGCTGTTTATCTCGACAAGTACCGGGATAGACACCTCTGGTAGCTTTTCGAGTACAGGTGCAGAGAAAGGTATGCCCTGCTGCGCTCAAACGCGCCAGCGCTTCAGAATAGGCATCAAGCCTGGTGCTCTGAAACATAGGTGGTGCATCCCAATCCATACCAAAAGAATGCAGTTGTTTCATGATCTTTGCAGGAGCCGACTCGGATTCTCTCGGTGGGTCGAGGTCTTCTATTCGCAGTAACCAGGTACCTTGATTTGCACGAGTATCAAGAAAGCTGGCAAGTGCGGCGACCAGGGATCCAAAATGCAGGGGACCGGTTGGAGAAGGAGCAAATCGGCCCACGATGTTGTTTACATTGCGCATGTCCGATAGTGGAATTAGCCGAGAATCTGTCTCTCTTTGATTTCAGATAACATCTTGCAGTCAATACACTGGGTTGCCGTCGGCCTCGCTTCAAGACGTTCAATGCCGATCTCAATCCCGCAAGAATCGCAGAAGCCATACTCATCCTGATCAATCAGATCAAGCGTGCTATCGATTTTTTTAATGAGCTGTCGCTCACGGTCACGGGTGCGTAGCTCAAGGCTGAATTCCTCTTCTTGAGTGGCACGATCAGCCGGATCCGGATCGTTTGATGCGACATCTTTCATATGACTTACGGTTCGATCAACTTCTTCCATCAGCTGACGCTTCCAGGTCAAGAGGATCTGCCTGAAGTGTTCACGCTGATCCTCGTCCATATAGTCATCGAGTATTTTATACTTGGCAGGTTTAGCGGCTGCGACTCTGGGTTTCTTGGCGGTTGTCTTTTTAGCAGCCTTCTTTTTCACTCTGGTTGGTTTGTTTGCAACTGCTTTTACCTTTGCTGCTGCCTTGGATTTTGCGGGTGCTTTTGCCTGGGTGGTTTTCTTCGCCGCCACCTTTTTCTTAGATGATCCTTTGGCTTTGGTTGCCGGTGCTGACTTTGATCTGGAGGGTGTCTTTGATCTGGAGGGTGTCTTTGATACTGCTTTCACCTTCGATTTTGCCTTAACCTTAGTAGTTGGTTTTGCTTTTGGTTTCACCTTGGCTTTTGATTTAGCCTTGGGCTTTAGCTTCGTTCTTGCTTTTGAACCTGCTTTTGGTTTCACCTTGGCTTTTGGTTTAGCCTTGGGCTTTAGCTTCGTTCTTGCTTTTGAACCTGCTTTTGGTTTCACCTTGACTTTTGGTTTAGCCTTGGGCTTTACCTTCGTTCTTGCTTTTGAACCTGCTTTTGATGCAGCCTTTGCTTTTGGTTTAGCTCTGGCTTTCGTCTTTGCAGCAGCCTTACGCTTGGCCTGAGCCTTGCTCTTGGTAACTGCTTTGGATTTAGCTTTAGTGGCTGTCTTCTTACGTTTTGCTGCCATGGTTCATTCCAGTTTGCTTTGTAACGAGAAGCCGGATCAAATCAAGCTGCGCACCTTACCAGAACAATTAGGATTCGCCAAGTGACAAATGGGAATTATCTGGGGGTATTTTTGATTGCTTTCGTTATTGATATAAACATCTGTTGATTGTTGTGTTATGACATGCTGGTGTGATGCTAAAGGGAAATGATCGTGGGTCGTCAATACGCGCGTCGGTTGAGTGAAATACAACCGTTTAGAGTCATGAAGTTAATGGCAAGAGCTAACGAGTTACAGGCCTTGGGACACCCGGTTGTTCATATGGAGGTGGGGGAACCCGATTTTCCAACCCCATCGGCCATTATGGAAGGCGCTAGAGTTGCGTTGGACGAAGGCAGGACGAAGTACACACCTGCGGAAGGGATTGGTCAACTGAGAGAAAAGCTGGCGACCTACTACCAGACTCAATATGGATTGGATGTGCCGACCTCGCGGATCTTTATAACTTCTGGCGGTTCTGGTGCATTGCTGCTCGCAACTGCTTTGACACTGAATGCCGGAGAGGGGCTATTGATGACTGACCCTGGCTACCCATGTAACCGACACTTCATGAAAAGCTTTGGTGCAGACGGACATCTCGTTCCGGTCTCGGCAGGGGATGGGTATCAGCTCAGCCCGGAACTCGTCGAGCGTTATTGGCAGGAGACAACCCGGGGTGTTCTACTTGCCTCGCCAGCGAACCCAACTGGTGCTGTAATGAATCCTTTGACACTGGCGCAGATAATAGAGCTGGTTGAAGTTAAGAAAGGTCATGTCATTGTTGATGAAATCTATCACGGCCTATATTACGCAGATCAGCGATTACCATCTGCGCTTTCGATGTCAGATCAGGTTATCGTCGTAAACAGCTTTTCAAAGTATTTCGGGATGACCGGCTGGCGACTTGGCTGGATGGTAGTACCAGAGAATGCAATTTCACTGGTTGAAAAGCTTGCCCAGAATCTGTTTATCTGCCCTTCCAGTGTGGCTCAATATGCAGCATTGAATGCTTTCTCCGTCGAAGCCAGAATGGAGATGGAGAGCAACAGGGAAGAATTCAGGGAACGGCGAGATTTCATGCTGGGTGAATTACGGGAACTGGGATTCGGTGTTCCAATAGTTCCGGAAGGTGCCTTCTATATCTATGCAAAAATTCCACCGGGACTGGAAGAAAGTGAGAAGTTTTGTGCAAGGCTTCTGGAACACCACAATGTCGCCATTACGCCAGGGACTGATTTTGGATTTAACAAGGCCGATGAACACGTTAGATTTAGCTATGCACAGAATTTGCAGGTGCTTTCGTCAGGTATTGAGAATTTGAAATCTGGCCTGATGCGATAGTTCAAAGTCTGGGCACTTTGAAATGTCTGGCCAGATGTCTGCCTGGGAAACTGGTCAGAGAACTGTTTATATAATTAATTTTTCTGTCCCACATATTAGTAGAATCCATGCAAGGTGGCTGGTGGAATAAAATTAGATATAAGACTTTGATACCAGATCCGACCAGAAGTGAATTCCTCATACAACCGAGTGTGCCCTTTTGAAATTTATACCCAAACTCGACAAAGCCACTTTAGAGAAGCGCTATAAGAGATTTCTTGCCGATATACGGCTATCTGACGGAAGGATCATCACCATTCACTGTCCCAATACGGGATCCATGAAGAATTGTGCGGAACCAGGGTCTGAGGTTTTTTACTCGACCTCCGATAATCCGAAGAGAAAGTATAAACACACCTGGGAATTAACCAGAACTCAGCGTGGTCATTACATTGGCATAAATACCAACAATGCGAACCGACTGGTAAAAGAAGCGGTGGAAAATGAAGTAATCGAGGAACTGCTTGGATACGCCTCCATCAGGACTGAGGTTAAGTATGGGAATGAGAACAGTCGAATTGACCTGTTGCTGGAAGGTGGCGATTGCGGATCGAACTGTTATGTAGAGGTCAAGAGTGTCACCTTGCTGGAATCACCATTTTCCAGTGGCCAAGGGTTCTTTCCAGATACAATCAGTGAACGAGGGCAAAAACACATAAGAGAATTGAGTCAGATGGTTCAGGAAGGGCACAGGGCGATATTGTTTTTCTGCGTGCAGCATTCAGGTATTCAGTCGGTTTTTCCGGCTGGACATATTGATTCGAGTTATGCGGAATTGTTAGCAGAAGCTGTGGCTAATGGCGTTGAGGTGTTAGCGTACAAATGCCGAATGTCGAACCTGGGTATACGACTCAGTCACACAATACCTTTCGGATTAGGTCCATGAACAAGAGTTTGATGATCATTGTCATATTGATCGTGCTGATGCTGTTGTCGGTATTAAGCCTGGGCACAGGCGCGGTTTCAATTGGTCTGGCTGATCTTATCGGCGGTCGATTGAGCAGCACTGAATACCAGATTCTTATGGACATTCGGTTACCGCGGGTTCTACTTAACATCACAGTCGGTGCCGGGGTTGCGACCTCTGGTGCTGCAATTCAGGGTCTGTTTAGAAATCCTCTGGCGGACCCTGCATTAATTGGCGTATCCAGTGGTGCAGCCTTGTTTGCTGCCGCATTTCTGGTGGTTGGATACCAAAGTGACACGTTGAGAGACCTGGGACTGTTGCAGGTCGGTGTTTCAGGTAGTGCCTTTGCTGGCGGATTGCTGACAACCTTTCTGGTATTAATGGTTGGTCGCAGCAGTAGTTCGATTTCCAATATGCTACTCGCTGGGATCGCAATTAATGCCGTGGCACTGTCCGGTGTTGGACTCTTTTCGTTTGTGTCATCGGATTCTCAACTCCGGTCTGTTGCCTTTTGGGCGCTGGGTAGTTTTAGTGCGGCTGACTGGGAAATGGTGGCGGTTTCAGCTCTCATCCTGCCGTTTTTATTTCTTATTTTTCTCGAAAGCAAAAAGCTCAATGCAATTACACTGGGTGATCAGGAAGCCTCGCATCTTGGTGTATTTGTGCCTGGATTGCGCAGGCGGGTCATTGTCTATGCAGCGATAATTGTAGGAATTGGCGTATCTCTGGTGGGTGTTATCAGTTTTGTGGGGTTGGTTGTCCCTCACCTCATCAGGCTGAGTCTCGGCTCCAATCATGTCACCTTGATCCCTGGTTCGGCGTTACTGGGAGCGATCCTGGTTATGCTGGCAGACGGAATCAGCAGGACCATGTTTGCACCAGCCGAGTTACCGGTGGGCATATTAACGGCAATTGTTGGTGGACCGTTTTTCATCTATCTCATTGTGAACCAGAAAGAGAGACTCGGAATTTGAGCGTTCAGACTAAAAACTGTGAATTTTCGATCGGTGATACGCATCTGGTGTCCGGGGTCTCTCTTTCAGTAACAAATGGTGAGGTGGTTTCACTGATCGGTGCAAACGGCGCAGGCAAGTCGTCACTGCTAAAACTGATAAGCGGGGAGTACACCGCTACCAGAGGTAATGTATTTCTGGATGGTGAAATCATCGCCGATATTGATCTGGACAGGCGCGCAAGAAAACTCGCGGTCCTGCCACAACGATCGATGCTGGATTTCCCGTTTCTGGTACACGAAGTCATCGAGATGGGTCGATATCCTCAGATGACCGGAATACAGACTGATCGAAAAGTAACCTCAGAGGTTGTGGCACGACTTGGTTTAGATGATCTGAGTAACAGAGTTTTTACGACACTCTCCGGTGGTGAACGACAGCGTGTTCAAATCGCTCGCGTCCTTGCGCAGCTCTGGGAACAGCCTGAAACAGCAAACTATCTGTTTGATGAACCCACCGCACCTCTCGATCTGGCTCATCAGTTAGAGTTTTTTAAGCACATGCGGTCGTTGGCTGAAAAGGGTTCAGCTATCCTGCTGGTCGTCCATGACATCAATCTTGCTGCAAGATTTTCGGATCGATTGATCCTGTTAAAGGATGGAAAGCTGATTGCAGACGGCGTACCGGAGGGAGTGATTACAATAGAGAATATGAAGCTGGTGTTTAACGTTGACGTTAATATTTTGACTTCAAATCCGAATCAAGCGGTGCAGATCACCTATTAACCATGGAAAACATGTAGCGTCAGAGGTTGTGCTCAGCTTCGTCAAGCAGCTGAGACTTCAGGTTGGGATCGAGATCATTTCAGTGGATATCTAAAAAAGCAGCCTGAAGCGCATAGAGCAGTACCCGATTTGCCCTGAATCCTCTCGCTTTCACACTTTGATAGAGGTCAACCGGACCGCTGTCAACTAGTTGATTCCTGTTATGCGTGCTGATGGCGTGCAGCCATCGCACGGAAGTTTGCCTAGATTTTTTGTTCTAGAAGTTCGTCTTGCACGGTGCCTAGTTTTTTTATCCCTTATTTAGCATAGATGACCGGTGGCGACTGGCCGGTACATTTAAGACATAATTGCCTGATGGAGGTCCTATCGACGATTTCAACCAGGGGTTTTTTACTCTCTCGTCAATGGCACGAGTCGAGCAGTGGACAAGATCTGGTTTTTTGGCTTGCCTCGGATGATGGTCCGGTCAGGTTGGTATTTGAATCTCAGGAGTCGGTACTGTTCGTAGGGCAGCAGGATTTTGTGCGCGTTACAGACTTGATTGATTCGCTGGGTAGGTGGCGCCATGCAGATGTGAAATTGCTGGGGTTTGATAATCAAGCCATTGTTGCGTGCTATTTCCCGTCGCAGCGTGGGCTGAATCTTGCCAGATCAGCGCTTAGATCAGAAGTAACGATGTTTGAAGCCGACATACGTCCTACCGATCGATATCTGATGGAAAGGTTTATCACAGCTGCGATTGAGGTAGAGGGTGAGTCGGATACTCATAACGGATATCGTGAATTTGTTAATCCCCATATCAGGGCGACTGAATATACGCCTGATCTAAAGATTGTTTCTCTGGATATAGAAACGTCGTACACGGAGAACACGCTTTACTCTATTGCTTTGCATGGCACCGGTATTCAGAGGGTTTTCATGTTGGGCAATGACAAACCTGAGTTGGACTATCTCGAATTCCTGTTAGATGAGAAGACTGTCATTCAAAGATTTCTCGAATGGTTTCGGGAGATCGACCCCGATGTGGTGATCGGATGGAGTGTCGTCGCGTTTGATTTGAACTTTCTGCAAATGCGCTGTGATGCATTGTCGATACCTTTTCGGCTGGGACGGGCAGATCAGACAGTTCAATGGAGAACAGCCGCGCAAGGTAGCGACAGGAATTACGCGCTGGTACCTGGTCGGGTTGTTTTAGATGGTATCGAATTACTGCGTACAGCAACGTACCAGTTTGAGAGTTTTTCGCTGGAATTTGTTGCCAGAGAATTACTCGGCCGCGGCAAGCTGATTGAGGATGTAGATGAAAGAGCCAGTGAAATTCAAGATCTGTTTGCGAATAACAAGACCCAGCTGGCCAAATACAATCTTGAAGATTGCGTTCTGGTTTCCGAGATCTTTGCAGCAACCAACTTGATCCGGTTTGCGATCGAACGGAGTCGATTGACGGGTTTGGATCTTGATCGACCCGGTGGATCCGTTGCAGCGTTTGATTTTCTGTATCTACCCAGATTGCACCGAAAAGGTTTTGTCGCACCGGTTGTTGAAGATGAGTCAGGTGTTGCTAGTCCGGGTGGATATGTACTTGAATCTCAACCGGGCCTGTTTGATAACATCATCGTGCTCGATTTCAAAAGCCTGTATCCAAGCATTATTAGAACCTTCCATGTGGATCCTCTGGCAATGATTGTGGCCGGGAACGAGGATGATCCCATACCTGGTTTTACTGGTGCCAGGTTTTCGCGTGCTGATTTTATCCTGCCAGAGATCATTGAAGAGCTGTGGGCTGCCCGTGATGGTGCAAAAAAGTCTGGAGAAGCAGCCTTGTCTCAGACCATAAAAATAATAATGAATTCCTTTTATGGTGTCTTAGGGACAACGGGATGCCGGTTCTTCAATCCAAAGCTGGTGAGTTCCATTACCCTCAGAGGTCATGAGATTTTACAGAGAACTCGAGACCTGATTGAGGAGAAAGGTTTTTCAGTTATCTATGGCGACACAGATTCTGTTTTTGTTCATCTTAGCGAAGTTTCATCGGACGAGCAGGCTGATGCGATTGGCAGATCTTTGACGACTTACCTTAATCAGTGGTGGACAGATCATCTCCTCGATACGATTAACGTAAAAAGTTATCTTGAAGTCGAGTACGAAACTCATTTCAATCGATTCATGATGCCGACAGTCAGGGGATCGGAAAAAGGAAGCAAGAAACGCTATGCCGGGTTGGTCACGAGGGAAGGCAAATCGCATCTGGTTTTCAAGGGACTTGAAACCGTACGCAGTGATTGGAGTCGACTGGCAAGGGAATTCCAGCAGGAGCTGTATCGAAAGATCTTTATGGACGAACCCTATGAATCATTTATAAAGGAAAGTGTTGAGAATGTCAGCAGCGGATTATGCGATGATAAATTGGTTTTGCGAAAGCGAATAAGACGCAAGTTGTCGGACTATCAGAAAAACATACCGCCACATGTCCGGGCCGCAAGAATCGCTGAAGAGATCAGAGCCAGTCGAGGGTTGAGCAGCATGTTTGGTAGCGGAGGATGGGTCGAGTATCTGATGACTGTAAACGGGGCTGAACCAAAGGCCTATATGAGTTCTAGAATCGATTATCAGTTCTACATTGACAGGCAACTTGCCCCAATCGCCGATGCCATCCTGTCCTTCAAGTCAACGTCACTGGCGGAACTCACCGATCGTCAGTTAGGGTTGTTTTAACTCGGTGATCGCTTCAGCATGCAGACGTGCACCGAAGTTCGAAACCAGCTTTGAAGCCGATCTGTTGGCAAATACGGTTGCCTGTTCAAAAGACTGACCCTGACTGACAGCGTAAAGAAACGCGCCTGCAAACATGTCTCCTGCACCGGTTGTGTCAACCGCATGGGTCGGCGTTCCTGGAACAGCTGCCTGTGTGGATCCGTCATACACCATGGCGCCTTCCTTGCCGCAGGTCATGGCCACTTGATTACAGACCGTCTGTAGTTTCTTAAAAGCTTCCTTGGTACTTTGGCTGCCGGTCCAGATTTTTGCTTCATCCTCGTTGCAGAAGATAAGGTCTACTCCCCGTTCGGCAAATTGATCAAAAGACTGCTGGAAATTCTCAACTATTGCCGGGTCCGACAGTGTCAGGGATACCACGACGCCAGCTTCCCTTGCTATCTCCTGAGCTTTCAATGCCGCGTCATAGGCAGTGGGTGAAGTAACCAGGTATCCCTCAATATAGAGGTATCTGGAATTACGAAGAGCATTCTCGTCTAACTCGTCGATGGACAGTTCCCGACTGATTCCAAGGTGAGTTGTCATCGTGCGTTCAGCATCCGGCGTCACCATTGATATACAGTGACCAGAGTGGCCAGATTCACAACCGTTATTGAGATTTGTATCGACGCCTGCAGCTCGCAGATCCTGCATGAAAAAATCTCCGGTGGCATCATTGGCGACCTTACAGCTATAGAAACTGCTTGCACCAAATTGAGCGATCGCGACCAGCGTGTTTGCTGCTGAACCGCCACCGGACTGGTGAATGACTTCGTACTCGTGTTTTTCTTCGAGCAAGTGAATGAGGTTGATTCGTTCTTCTTCTTCGATAAGCGTCATGACGCCTTTCTGCAGATCGGCCAGACCTATAAAAGCATCGTCGATTTCATATTCGGTATCGACCAGGGCATTGCCGATGCCATAGACATCGTATTGCTTCATGCTTGCCCCGCTTTGATTGAAGCAAAAGCTATCTCTGCCGCCTCGAGAGTTTGTTGAAGATCGTCGTCGCTGTGTGCAGAGGAGACGAACCCGGATTCAAAAGGGGATGGTGCCAGGTTGATGCCACTGGCTAACATGGAATTGAAAAACTGATTGAACTGTTTGGTATCGGCGTTCATCACCTGGTTGAAGCTGGTTACCGGATTGGCTGCGGTGAAGAAGAAGCCGAACATCCCGCCGACACAGTTTGTACTAAACGCTATCCCCGCTTCTTCTGCCAGTTTCTGCAGACCGCTCATCAGGCCTTCCACCTTTGTTGACAGTGCTTCATAAAAACCAGGTGATTCAATGAGTTCAAGCGTTGCAAGACCAGCCGTCATGGCGATGGGATTACCAGATAAGGTGCCAGCCTGATAGACCCCGCCTAGAGGGGCAACGACACTCATGATGTCTCGTTTGCCGCCAAAAGCGCCAACAGGCATGCCGCCGCCGATGACCTTGCCCAGGGTCGTAAGGTCCGGCTTGATGTTGAAAAGCCCCTGTGCGCCATCGAGAGAGACGCGAAAACCAGTCATGACTTCATCGAAAATAAGCACTGATCCATACTGATCACAGACCGACCGGAGCGATTCAAGAAAACCTGTAACAGGCGGGACACAACCCATATTTCCTGCAACCGGCTCGACAATGATGGCAGCAATGCTATCGCCCTCTTGAGCAAAAACCTGTTCGACCTGGCTGGCGTTGTTGAATTCCAGCGTAATTGTGTGCTCAGCCGTGCTCTTGGGTACCCCAAGGGAATCTGGTTCACCCAGGGTCAATGCACCGGAACCCGCTTTAACCAGGAGTGAGTCACAGTGGCCGTGATAACAGCCTTCAAATTTAATGATTTTGTCCCTGCCGGTGTAACCGCGTGCCACCCGTATTGCGCTCATGGTAGCCTCGGTTCCGGAACTCACCATTCGGATCATTTCGATATAAGGCATCAATGTGCAGATCTTGTTAGCCAGGATGGTTTCGATTTCTGTGGGTGCCCCAAAGCTGAGCCCGTTCGCCAATGCGGCCTTAATCCTGTCGATGACCTGTGGATTGGCGTGTCCGACGATCATCGGACCCCAGGAGCCGACATAGTCGATGTAGCGGTCCTCGTCCTCGTCGACCAGATGGGCGCCGTGGCCCTTCTTGAAGAATACCGGTTGACCTCCCACACGTTGGAAAGCGCGGACTGGCGAATTAACGCCACCGGGCAAAATCTGTTGTGCGCTCTCAAATAAAGTCGTAGATCGAGACATACTCGTTTGATTCTCGTAGTAAAGTTGCGCATTCAAACATTCATCTGTATTGGATTCAATTCGCAAATCCGTTGATGTTTGGCATATGAGTCGGGTTCTTTTCAGTTATGATGCCAGAACATGCGATTTGGCACATGCTGACCCATCCCCATACGGCGTCCGTTTTTGAGAGAATTTCAGGTATGGCGTTGAGCTTTATCAACCGCGGTGATTGAATCAAAGCCATGGGCAATATGGGCTGAAATTGAAGCCGCCAGGGTTGAACCGGATCCGAGATAATTATGTGGCAACCGTTCCCACAGCCGTTCCTTCACCTCCCCGGTGTCTTGGGGAGAACTTCCATCGAACAGCGCCATCGACTAAATTCACTTTAAGTGTAGAGCACTGGCAGATTCTGTTGGCTTATTGATAGTAGGATTCGATATCTTCCCGGGTGATGATTCCGACCACTGAATCTATCATGGGTGCGCTGATCCGGTTCACATAGAGTGCCTGAAGACCCGATTCCTTAATGGCGTCGAGAGCTTCGGTCAGTGTGGCCTGCAGAAGAATAGACGTGACATCCTTTCTCGTTGCAGGAATTTCGGCCAGATCAATTTCGTCCTGTTCCGCCGTTTCGAGAAAAGTCATGAGATCGAGAGTTCGAAGAATGAACGCAGGACGACCCGTCGTGTCGTTATCGACGAGTAACCAGGTGGGTTTGTCCTGGATTACCTGATTAGCTTCCTGTGTTGTGATGGTTGTATTCACACGCTCGAAACTGCGGGACATGATCGAAGCCACTGATTCCCGGTTTAGTGTCATGGAAAGTGGGTTTTGTCTGAACTCCAGTCCGAGAATCCCCATCTGGGTTAAAAACACTGACTTGACGTTGAATATCTGGCTCGCAGTCAGATTGGCGATGATGATGACCAGCATGGCTGGCAGAATGATATTTGGATTATGAGTCAGCTCCATTACCGCCATGAGTGCTGCCAGCGGAGCCTGTAATACCGCTCCCATCATCGCACCCATGCCCAACAGAACATAAAGGCCAGGCGCTGCAGCAAGGTCAGGAGAGAATGCAGCACCAATAAACCCAAGGACACCACCTGCAGTAGCGCCAATAAAAAGAGTCGGTCCAATTAATCCGACCGGAACTCCCAGGGCGATGGTCGTTGCGGTTGCGACTAGCTTACAAGCGCAGGCCAGTAACAGAACGGTTATAGCCAGTTCACCGGTGTGGGCCAGATTCACGGTATCGTATCCAATGCCCAGAATTTGTGGGCTCAATAGAGCGAGAAGCCCTGTGATGGCACCTGCCAGCAACATTTTGATCCAGTAGGATGCCGGGCTCATCAGGTAGACGCGTCGAATTAAGCGAACAAAAATTGCAGCCAGAGTGCCAATGACGACACCCTCAAGAATCAGGAAAGGCAAGTTATAGAAACTCTCCATGGCAATATCTGACGGCACATTGAAAGCGGCGCTGTTGCCATAGACCAGCTGATTGATCAATGTTGCAGTAACAGCCGCCAGGATAACTGGAATAAAACCAGCGACGGTATATTCCATGATGATCACTTCCATCGAAAAAATCACACCGGCGATTGGCGTGTTAAATGATGCGGATATGGCAGCAGCTGCACCACAGCCGACCAGAATCCGAATGCTGTTATTCGGAAGACGTAGAGACTGCCCGAGAAGGCTGCTGCATGCTGCTCCCAGGTGTACTGCAGGTCCCTCTCTGCCACCTGAATGACCTGTTCCTAGTGCAACAATACCGCCGATAAACTGTATAAGGGCATTCCGCCAGGGTAGATATCCCTGGTGCCTGGAAAGTCGTTCCAGCACATGAACGACACCGACGCTGCGGCTATTGCCTTGCACAAAGGTAAACAAAAGTACCAGCACGACGCTTCCCGCGACCGGGAGCACAAAAAGTGAGGTTAGCGGCAGACTCTCAAAGTGCTCGAAGTTTTCTTCGAGAAAGAATGAGAGTGGCAACTCGATCAGGCTTCTGAAGGCAAGAATGACCAAACCGGTCACGATGCCAGAGAAAATGCCAAGGATGGCGAATTGCGGAATAGAATCGACTGAGGCCAGAGCTCGCCGAAAACCGCGAATAGAATAGCTTGAAGGTAATCTTGGGGGCACGTAGCGGATGCCTGATTCGTTATCGGCAGCATATTCCAAGGGCATACAAAGATCGACCTTTGTTGGAAGAGAATGCTTGAAAAAGATGTTATTTAGCAATTTCTGGTAAACTACACGTCCTTTTTTTCAGAATCGGCGCATATTTTGACCGCGGTAAAGGGCAGTAAACAATACAAGATGGTGGTCGTACCTTACCGGCCTTTGTATAAGGCTGGTATCTTTCTGCTGTGTCTTGTGACCATTACAGCTTTTAGTTGGCTTACCTATCAGTATGGACTGAGAGAAGGACTAGAGACAAAGATCGAAGTCGTCAATGAGCGGGATGAAATAAAAGAACAGCTGGCTCAGAGTGCTCAGCTGGTGCGGCAACTGAGACAAGACGTTGCCGAACTCAAACTGGGTGGGCAGGTTGATTCCAGGGCAAATGAAGAAGTGAGACTGACAGTAGAACAGTTGCAGGATCAGATTGCCGAGTTAAATGAGGAAATTCGGTTTTATAAAGGTGTTATGTTACCCAACGTTGGGGACAAGGGATTGCGAATAGAGCGATTGGATATGAAAGCATCAAACGATCCAAACAAGTATAACTTCAGTCTGTTGTTAACCCAGGTAGTGGAAAAACACGAGTATGTTCAAGGAGGTGTCGAGATTAATCTTCTTGGTCAACAAGGCAGTGGTGAAAAAAAACTCTCATTGGATGAACTGAGTGCTGACAACCAGGAATCAATCCGCTTCAGGTTCCGGTACTTTCAAAATATCGATGGCGAACTGACCGTACCGGATGGATTTGAACCACAGCAGATTATGATTGTTGCCAGGTTATCTGGCAGAAATGCTCAACTTCTCGAAAGAAAATTCGACTGGCAAATAGATGGGGACTAGTCATGGCTCGAAGAAAAAACGGTGCCGGTTCTGGCATAACACTAATTGCAAATAACTGTGAATTGTCCGGGGATGTGCATTTCAGCGACGAGTTACAGGTAAACGGCACGATCAAAGGCAATATTTTTGGAGTCGAGGGTTCAAAAGCAGTCATCGTTATCAGCGAGAAAGGCAGGGTAAAGGGTGACATACGAGTACCCAATGTTATTGTTAATGGAAAGGTGTATGGTGATATACACAGTGACAAGCATATTGAACTTGCTGCCAAGGCTGAGATTGTAGGTGATGTCTACTACCATCTGATTGAGATGGTTAAGGGCAGCCGGGTCGACGGCAGTCTGGTGCATGCCGGGAGTGGTAAAGAACCGAAGACGGAATCCAAAGCCCAAAGTAGTAAGCGACCCACCGAAGTACCTGCTGGAGAAAGAACGGTAGGTTCGACGTCCAACGTCGCGGCTGTAAAGAGTAAATCTGCCTGATACAAGGTATACCTTGATTTTACGAGATCAGATCCCATATTTAAGTCATGACTGACACACCTACTACATTTGTTCCTGTAATCATGACGTTCACCGATCATGCGGCGAGTAAGGTGAAATCTCTGATTCATGAAGAAGAGAATGAGAACCTGAAGTTGCGGGTATTTGTTACTGGCGGTGGTTGCTCAGGTTTCGAGTATGGGTTCACATTCGATGAAGATGTTGAAGACGATGACACAACAATCGAGAACGCGGGTGTAACCTTGGTTGTTGATGCGTTGAGCTATCAGTACCTTGTGGGATCAGTAGTAGATTTCAAGGAGGACCTGCAAGGATCAAGGTTCGTCGTTACAAACCCAAATGCAACCACGACCTGTGGTTGCGGTAATTCTTTCTCAGTCTAAGAATTCCCCTATTCAAACGAGCCGGATCCGATCTTGGGTGCTGATGCGTAGCGAGTGCTACCAACGACTGATTCAAGGTGCGCCAGAAACGGTCGGGTGAGTTGTTTGAACTTGAGTAGATTCGATTTTGAAATCGGTTCAGCCTTTGGTAACTTCACTGTTCGTGGATTTCTGTGTACGCCATTCACTAGGAATTCATAATGCAGATGTGGTGCAGTTGCCCATCCAGTGGCTCCGACATAGCCGATTGTCTGACCTTGTTTTACCTTCTTGCCCGGTCTGATTGATTTGGCAAAAGATGAAAGATGTAAATATTTTGTTTCATATTTTTCACCGTGTCGAATAACCATGTAGCGACCGGATGCGCTGTTTTGTCGCGCGATTGTAACCGTACCATCACCTGATGCGAGAACAGGCGTACCCCGGTTAGCGGCGTAGTCTATTCCTCGATGAGGCATGACTCGTTTATGTATTGGATGGAGTCGTTTCATGTTGAAACGGGAACTCACGTGAGAAAAATGCACAGGATCTCTTAAGAAAGCCTTGCGCATGCTGCGACCTTCAGGTGTGAAATAACTACTTCGACCGTTTTCTTCAAACAACACCGCCGTGTAGGTCTTGCCGAAATTATTGAATTCGGCTGCCAGGATTTGACCTTCCCGGACCTTTTCACCGTTGACATAAATATCTTCGTAAAGAAGCGTAAAGGTGTCTCCTTGCCTCAGATCAAGTGCGAAGCTGATATCCCATTGAAAAACGTAGCTGAGCTCCATGATGAGATTGTCTGATAGACCCACTGCCTTGCCTGCGTGGTACAGAGACGGTTTGTCTTCCGTAATCTTTGCCGATTTGTATGAAATAAGAACCTCGGGCTCGAGGAAATCCCAATTTAGATCGAATCCATTGTCGGATCGACTGACAGTCAGTTTCTTCAGCGGAGTTTGTTCGTATAATAATGTTTTCAGATCACCGTCGGGGCCCATCTCGAATCTCAGCGACTGACCTGGCTTGATATTTCCAAGGACAGCAACCTTTTTGCCCAAAGACATTATTT
>Ga0066863_10000603_pt1 | contig 17498 bp, 20 predicted proteins | sample ETN02SmetaG_2_FD_65495 | JGI IMG/M metagenome (GOLD analysis project Ga0066863, IMG submission 65495) | Marine microbial and viral communities from oxygen minimum zone, Eastern Pacific Ocean - ETNP2014F10-02SV253 | ecosystem: Environmental > Aquatic > Marine > Oceanic ...
AACACCCCATTAGAATCGTACTCAAACATGTGTGTAATATCTAAATCATCATAATATTTATATAAAAACTTGTGCATTGATTTACCATCTGGACGACGAAACCATTCATCTCTTATTACACGACCCAAAGAATCATAATCGAACTCTTTACCTCCATATTCAAATGCATCTACATCGAAAAATTGGTAATTATCTGGTTTATTGATTGTATTTATTTTTGACGTTGTAAATCGATCATCCCATTTTTTCACTGAATCAACACCAAATACCCACTCTATATATGATAGTGAATGAGATTCACGACCAAATATAGTTTGCTGATAAATATTTCCGCTAAGGTCTACAAAATCTTTTTGGCGAATAATTGAATTGGAATCAATATATGAATACTGTTCTTGACTCTTTGATTTTCCCGAACGATCAATATATGATTTAACAATTAAACGATCTAAATCGTCATATTCTGCACGTATATGTGGTTTACGAACTACTTCAGATTTAGGTAATGATTTTCCTGATAGGAAATCATGTTCGGATAAAAAATATCTTATCTGACGTTGTTCTGCCATCAGAAACAATAAAATAATTGTCAGGAATGTGAGTTTGACGGTTTTCACAGCGTTTAATTTATGAGTGATTTACAGAGATGGAAACGTAGTAATGAAAGAAAAGGAAGAAAAAATGCAGATTTATGATTTTCCGTTCTCAGCTTTACGGCGTTGTTGACGCAACTGGTCCTTTGCAAGCTTTCGCATATCGGCTACTTCATCAGATTCATCAACTATTTCTACCCCCAGTAAAGTTTCTATGCAATCTTCAAGGGTTACGATGCCTGTAGTTCCACCGAATTCATCTTTAACAATGAGAATATGAGAACGATTCTTTGTAAATTTATTTAGAACATTTTCAACTGATTCCTTTTCAAATACAGTTTCAACAGGTTCTGAAATATCTGACATTGATTTTTCAAAATAATCATCAGCCATTGTCTCTAATAAAGTATCTTTATAGACTATCCCAATTATATTATCGATATTTTCTTTAAATATTGGAATGCGTGAAAAATTTATATCTTCATCTGCATCCATTACTTGACCTACAGTTTGAGTATCTTCAAAAGCATATATGACAGATCTGGGAGTAAGAATAGCCTCTACATGCATTTCTTTGAGTCTAAACAAATTTTCAATTATATCTGATTCATGCTCATCAATCGACCCCTCATCTTCTCCCATTTCAGCCATAGCCGCAATTTCTTCACGACTAACTCTTTTTATATCTTCTTCATCTGGAGTTAGTTTGGCAGATAGTGCGTGACTCATCCAAACGAATGGAAAGGTAAGAATCATTAAAAATTTAATTATATATGCTGATGGTACCGCAAGACGTCTCCAGTATGTTGCACCAATTGTTTTAGGTATAATTTCAGAAAATATTAATATACAAAATGTTAAAATGGCTGATGCAATAGCAACGGCGCCTGAACCATAAATAACTAACGCTTGCGCACCAACCCCTGCAGCTCCAACAGTATTGGCAATAGTATTTAGAGTTAAAATTGCTGCTAAAGGTCTATTAATATCGTCTTTTAAATTTAAAATTAATTCGCCTCCACGAGGATTATCTTTTGACATTATACCAATATGTGAATGAGTCACAGAAAGAATAACTGATTCTAACATTGAGCAAATAAATGATATAATTAAGGCAAGGGAGAAATATCCGATTAACAATGACATTGTATAGTGATTAGCCTAAGCTAGATATCTCCTTTAATCATTGCTTTTTCACTTCTATGAACTGATATCCACATGGGTATATAAATTAATAACATTAATACAAATGCTGCTGATACAAATGTATAGAGATAATATGGCCATTCACCAATCAAAAATGGACTGTCCCCGCCAGGTTTTCTGCAAACAAACCAATAATTGGCATCATGACCAATAATTTTATTAAAAAACCCAATAACAAAGACTGCTCCATTTGATATTAAAAATGTGTTCAATAAAGATCCTTTTCTACACCGCAGACCATCTACCCAAATCAACCAAGAAACATTAAGTATTATAATGCCATGAGAGAGAAAATTGAAAAATATAGAAATGTCACCGTATGGAAATCTAGAAGGGTCAGGAGTAAAAATAGCTTGAGCGGCACCAGCAATGCCCCAAAAGAACGATATTTCAAAGGCAGCTTGGCTTTTAGACCATAATGCATAAGATGATATAAATAGGCTAAGTCCACACATATGAAAAGATAAATCATCTCCTATATCAAAATCATCAATGTATATCTGAAAAATATCAAACCATAATTCTTGAAATAAAGTAACAACTATTAGTATTAAAACAACGGTCATTTGTTGTTTTTTATTCATAAAGTTTTTACCAACCCAAGGAAGGCCGAACCATAAAACAAAAGAAGCCAATAAATAGATATTATGTTCAAATCCAAACGTGGGGAATTCAGTTGATGTCATGATTTTTGAAATGCCTTTGCAAGATAAACAGCGGTACCGTCATTGAAAGCATTATATATTTTAGAATTCTTTACACCAGAAAAATCTTTAAACGCAGGTTGCAAAAATTTCGGCACGTGCAGTTTGATCATTTCCATTTTTCTCTCATGAATACCGTCAAGAGCCCCTATCACTTCTGATGTAATGGTTTTCTCATGAATGCACTTCAAATCTAATTCTTCAAAGACTGATTCAGTACCTTTTATCATATCTTTTCCTCTTAGATCAACCCAGCTAAAATGGCCACCTTTGTTCAAAACTCTGTACACTTCACTTAAAAATGATTTCATATTCCCATAGCAGTGTGAGGATTCAACATTAATCACAGCATCAAATGTATTATCATCAAAAGGTAAATTTTCTGCATCACCTTTTACAAATTTAAGATTTGAAACATTATTATGAATTTTATTTGAAAGTTCAATTGCAGAGCGAGAATAATCCAAACCTGTCATCAATTTTGGATGATAATATCGAGATATAAAGGACGCTCCACCTCCCCTTCCTGATCCAACTTCTAATACTTTTTTATTCTCTAGTGGTATCTGGGATGATGCGTAATCATATAATTGAATGAAAAGGCGATTACTTTCATCTTCAGGTTTTAGATCAATAGAAGAATTATCATTTAGTGAAATGTATCCATAATTCATAAAGGTCCATCCACTATCAGTAGCTCTCTTTGCAAGCCTCTGGTACCACCACTTCCACATTGCCCGTTGAAATCTTGGTGAGATTCTCACAAGTGAAATAAATATTTTCGCTACCATAAATATGTTTTTGGATGAATTATCGAGTCAAACGATATATCAAAATTGCTGCACGTGAAGTCGTTTTAGGCAAAGTAGATAGATCTAACCATTCATCCTCAGAGTGAGCACCATGACCATCTGGACCCATTCCAGCTAATGAAGCATCAACATGTGGAGCAACAAATGAAATATCAGCGGCACCACGCATACTTGGGTCTAGTGGTTTAAGAACACCGAAGCCAAGTGCTTTATTTATTTCTTCCAATTGATCCAACAAATCATAGTTTGCCTGAGTTGGCTCCATTGGGGGATAACTTGTCTTAAACTCTATCAATGCTGTTGTTCCTGGAAGATTATTAGAAACAATTTTTTTCATAGAGTTCATTGCACTATCTAACTGATCCATGGATATAGTTCTAATACCTCCATGGACAACGACTGATTGTGAAACAACATTTGTTTTTCCATAGGCATTTCCACGTGCATTCAGTGGATCATATTCAACATCGGTACCACCCACAATAGCGCCAGGATTAAATGTAAGATACTGTTCCTCAGATAGCTCTTCCCGAAACGCATTTAATATTCTAGAAGACTCAAATATTGCGCCATAGCCTAGAGACTCACTAAAAACTCTAGATGAATGTCCTTGAATCCCGGTTGTCTTTAAAATCCAAGATGATGCACTTCTTCTGGCAATTGTTCCGGTATTCATACCGCCAGCGCCTTCAAATCCAAGTCCAACATCAGCCCATTTGCCAGCTTCAATTAATTCTTTTCTTACAATTGATGAATGTGCTCCAAGTTTTTCTTCATCACCAATAAATACAAGAGTAAGATCCATATCTTTTAATACACCTACATGATCTAAAGCTTTCATAGCATAAATCATTGATACATCACCAGACTTCATATCTCCTATACCTGGACCGAAAGCTTTATTTCCTTTACGAACATATTTTTGAAAAGGATGATCAACTTCAAACACTGTATCTAAATGACCGATCATAACAATTTTTTTGCCCTTACCCCCCCGCATTTCTGCAAAAAGATGGCCAGCTCGTTTTACGCTGTCGTGGTAAGTCGCCCAATACGTTTTAAAGCCTAATTTATCTAATTCTTTCTGGAAGATATTACCAACTTCTTTATTTCCTTCAATATTTAAGGAACCACTGTTGATATTTACAACTTTTTGGATGAGATCAATGGCATTATCAGTTTGTTTCTCAACATAGGATCTGATCTTCTTCTCTGTACGAGATAACTTTTGACTAAAACCAAAAGTAGAGATCAATAAAAGAGAGATTATTAATCGAAAAGTGAAATTCAAATAAATTACTGTAACTGTTTTTTTAATGCTTCAGCAATATCAACAGCGTTGGGGGTGTCACTGTGAACACATACACTGGTTATATTTATTGGAACTGATGAACCATCTACAGCAATAATATTTCCATTTAACATTTCTTTCATCTGATCTGCAGCTTTTTGTGGATCAGTAATAAGTGCATTATCATGCTTGCGGCTTCTTAGTGTAGCATCTGCCTCATAAACACGATCAACATACCCTTCAGATATTGTATCTAGTCCTAATGCGTCAAAAACAGTTAACATTTTGGAGCCTGCCAATCCAACTGCTTTATATGAAGAATCTACATCAATAATAGCTTCGGCAATTGTTTGAGATACTTCTTCATTATTAACTGCAAGATTATAAAGTGCGCCATGTGGCTTCACATGAGTTAATTCCATTTCATACTCAGAGGCTACATCAACTAAAGCTTCTATTTGATCCCGAATTGAGTCCAATAATTCGTTAGGGTCAATGTCTTCCATCTCTTCTCTCCCAAAATTTTCCTTATCGGGATAACTTGGGTGTGCACCTATATGAACATCTTTATCTTTTGCCAATGAAAGCATTGCGCCCATCATTTCCGGGCCACCTGCATGACCTCCGCAAGCGATATTGATAGATGTTACATGATTCATAAGTTTTTCATAAGTACCATCGGCTAAAAGAGTATTTAGCTCACCCATATCTGAATTAATATCCATGCTCATCCTTTCTTCATTCCAGTATAAACTATCAAGCAAGAAGTTACGAATGGTAAAATCCTTTCAAAAGGATTTCCCTCTGGCTTTAGGTCTGAATAGTAAAATATTAAGGTTCCGAAAAATCCAACTAACATTGCAATTATAGCATATTTTGAAGCTACATTACCATTCAAACGACCAATAAGTAGAGGGCCAAAAGCGGAACCCATGGCTGAAAAAGCAAATAAAACTCTGCTATAAATAGTTTTATCAACAAAAATTGCCATTGCCACTGCTAAGACACAAATAACTGCGACAACTATTCTAGTATCTTTCAAGCTAAACTCATCATTTTTACCTTTCAAATCATGACTAATACTTGATGCAGCAACTAAAAGTTGACTGTCAGCTGTAGACATTATTGCTGATAGAACTGATGCTAAAATTATACCTGCAATTACTGGAGGCAGTAGTTGGTTGCTCATTTCTATGAGGATTTGTTCATTTTTAGGAATATCAACCAATAATCTGCCTGCCCAACCTAATAATATCATCCCAGGATATATTATTAGAGCCCATACAATGGCAATCTTTCTTCCATCTTTAATACTTTGACCAGGCTTAATTGCTAAAAATCTATTTACAACATGTGGTTGGCCGGGATAACCAATTCCAATTCCCATAGTGCCAAGAATAAATCCTAATGAAATAATTCCTCCAAAGCCAGCAGGGGATAAAAATAAGCTTTGATTAGATAGATTACTTAGGATATCATTTAGTCCAACATGAATTATTGCAACAATTGGTAGAATGATTGCTGATATGGCCATCATGACACCCTGAAGTGTGTCAGTCACGCTCACAGCCCAAAACCCACCTAATAAAGTATATAATAGGATAATAGTAGCTCCAATCAGGATACTTATATTTTTCTTTATACCAAAAGTAGATTGAAATGATTGACCAGCTGCGTCAAATTGGGATGCTATATAAAATATAAAACAAAATAAGATGATACTTGATGCTATCCAGCGGATTAATCGAATAGATTCTCCATTTTGATCTGTTGCCAAGACATCCGTCAACGTCAAAGCATTTATCTTACGACCATATGAGCTTAATCGAGGTGCTATATAGAGCCAATTAATAATAAATCCTGACAAGGTTGCAGGGAACAACCAAATCGCAGGTAAACCCCATAAATATGCAGCACCACTAACGCCTAACAGTGTCCAGGCAGAAGATGAACTTGCAGATGCGCTTAACGCAGCAACCCAAGGACCTAGTTTACCTCCGCCAAGGAAGTAATCAGATGTATTATTTGTTCTACGATTTGCCCAAATACCAATGATAATTAAAATTACTTTATAAAAAATAAGGGTTATAAGTATCGCTAAAGAACTATCCATGATCTGTCATACACTTTACATAGATTTCTCGCTCATGTCGAAGTGTTTCTGCTTTTTCTAATGATACCAATTCAAATTGAAATTTATCACCTGGCTTTAATTGCCCTACTTTGTGCAGCTCAGACGATATTACATTAGCAATTTTGGGGTATCCTCCAGTTGTTTGATGTTCAACAAAAGAAATAATTGGACATCCATTACTTGGCAATTGAATTGCTCCCAGTGGAACACCCTCAGTAATTATTTCATTTTCATTGTCTAATTTTAGAGGACTACCTTCCAATCGAATGCCCATTCTATTTGATAAATTAGAGACAATATACTCTTGATTGAGAAAATTTTTCCAAGAGGATTTTGATAAATAATTATTTTGTAAACCATTTATTATTAGTAATTTAGACATATCTATATCAAGTAGTTTATTAAATTTGATTGGATTTAATGATTTCTGGTCATCACCTATTTTTAATATATCATCTTTTTTTAAAGATCTTCCATTCAAACCTCCCATTTTAGAAGTTAGATGAGTGGTGTTAGCAGATAACACATTCTTGATATCAATTCCCCCTCTTACAGATAGATAGCAACGTGAGCCTTGCGTCGTTTGGCCAATAGATAACACTTGATCTGATTGAATAAATATATTCTTATAAAAATGTAAAGATTCACCATCAATTTTTGCATCAAACTTGCTACCTGTTAGTGATATATTAGCATCGCTATTAAATTTATATTCACCTCCCACCAATGTCATTTCTATAGCTGCTAAATTTTCTTTATTTCCGACTATTAGATTGCCTAATCTAAAAGATAAATCATCTGCTGCACCAGATGAAGAAACACCATAATGACTATATCCATTCCTACCAAGGTCTTGTATGGTAGTTTGAAGCCCAGGATTAAGTATTTCTATACTCAAGAAGAAATCCTTTGAAATTCTTCATCTGTAATCAAAATAAAACGAATTTTGTCTCCCATTTTTAAATAGCTATCCTCAGGATTCTTCGTATTAAATATCGTTTTGGGTGTTTTACCAATTAAGTTCCAACCTCCGGGTGAGGATAAAGGGTAAATACCCGTTTGATTTCCAGCTATACCGACAGAACCCGCGTCAACTAATTTTCTAGGAGTCTCAAGTCTAGGAGTTGAAATTGACTCATCCATACCACTGCAGTAGGGAAACCCAATAGAAAACCCAATAAAGTTAACAGTGTATATTGCCTCAGAATGGAGCTTAATCACTTCAGATTCGCTCTTGCTCGAATAATTGGCAATACGCTTTAAATCGGGGCCATATTCACCGCCATAGACTAAAGGAATTTCTACAGTTCTTGATCCACATTCAGTTTCAATATCATACTGAGAAAGCACTTCTTGTAAATATGTATTGGTTTGATCTAATTGAGCTGAATTTGATAGTGAAACCATTACTGAATTATATGCTGGGTGAATATTGATAATTTCATCTTTTGGATGGCTCAAAAGATATTTTGTAAAAGAAAAAACCTGCTTGTGCAGGTCTTTAGTAATTGAATCTCCAAATTTAACTAAAATTGCTCGATCAGATGCTGGTATAAGCTTAGGATAAAAGATCAGAATTATTCACTAATTATTTCAACTGAATGAATTGGAAGAGTCCACACTTTACCATTTTCATCTTTAAATAAATATCGTGTGGGATAATGAGCAATGCTATCCAAAATTAATTCTACACCCTCTTCTAAATCCCCATGAACTTCATGGTGAAATTTTACTGTTTTAAACTTTGTGCCCTTTTTAACACCGAAATGTTCGGTTGACAATTGATCGAACTCTTTAGTTTCCATTATTAATCCTTAATTACAAATATGAAATTAAAGTTTTTCATACAATTGTTTCAATCAATGGATGCATTCTATTATTATATTCAACTTAATGAGAAAAGATCATCATACTATTTTTGGTATAAATGGATGCGCTGCGGTACTAGAATCAAAAAAATACAAAATAATAGAAATAATTATCCAATCTGGTAGCCCAGCGGAAAAAGATGGGAAGATTACGCATGCTCTTGGTTACCATGGTGGCCATATTAAAGTTCTCTCCTCAGCTCAGTTTAAATCAAACTTTCACCAATGGCGGACACAAGGTATTGTTGTAAGATTTTCTGGTATGATTGATTGCGATCTACCTTCATACAAAAAACAAACTGGCAATATTTGCTTACTTGCGCTAGATGGAATTGAAGACCCTCAAAACTTAGGGCAAATTATTCGTACCTCTGAATGTGCAGGAATAGATGGCATCATAATTTCAAAACACTCTAGTTGTGGTATTACAGATACCGTCTTGCAAGTTAGCCAAGGTGCATTCACTCAATTGCCTTTTCATATAGTATCTAATTTGAATCAAACTGCAACACAACTTAAAAAAGAAGATTTTTGGATAACTGCAGTTGAAAATGGTATCCAATCAAAAAATTGGTATGAAATAGACTATAAAGGGAAAATACTAATTATAGTTGGTAGTGAAGGTCGCGGAATAAAAAAGTTGAATTTAGAAAATAGTGACTTTCAAGCAAGTATACCCATGCAAGGTGAAATCAATTCTCTAAATGTATCTGCTGCTGTAAGTGCGATTTTATTTGAGCGTCTAAGGCAGCTATCTATTAAATAAAAACTTAAAAAGTGATACTGATACCTATGGAAATCCTGGTATCTGCGGCTTTATAGTTATTAATATAATATTGACCATAGCCGTCTTTCTCAGACTGAGCTAAATCTCTATCAATACTTGGCAAACTCGCACTGCCCTTTCCTGGGTTGGCAAAAGTAATTTTTTGACCTTCAGTATAATATTTTGGATCGTATTGCATAAAAACCTTAGGTGCAGGTTGTGCATCATTTTTAACATTGTACTTGATAACTATATTTAACCATTCTTCAGCAGTTTTAATTGTGAATGTATTTCTGAAGTCCGTTAGAACATCATCACCAGCAGGTTTATAATAATATTCGGACTGATAATAAAAATTTTCACCTATAGGAAGTTTTAACTTAGGCCTAATAGAGATCCTACTATATTTAACTGGCTTTAGATCATCATTATCTTTGTAAGCAGTTACTCCAAGGGAATCACCATAATCCGCATAAAGGTGAATACTATTCTGTCCCACAATTTCTTCTTCTTCAGATAAAAAAGCTGCACTGACAGAAAGTAAATCTCCAAGAACGCGCCATTTAGCACCTAATCCATAATTAGAGCGACTTTTAATACCAAGAGCATCATCAAAGGAAGATTCAGCGATAAGAAATGGAGATATATTACCATTAGCCCATAAATCAAATTTCAATGTGATCTGTTGATCATTGTAGTAATTTTCAATACCTGCCCAGGTTGCATTATTTTTTTCAAAAGCGAGCAAAAATTCAGAGTCTTTTAATACAGTAGCACCTAAGTTAATGTCCCCATAGGAAGTAAGTGCGTAGGAAATATTCCAATACTGAAAATCTGTATTACCACCTCTACCAGAATAACCTCCTGATAAATCATGCTCAAATTGAGCGTGAATTGTCGATGAAATGATTGTTAAAGCAAATAGTATTCTAAGAATCATGAAATGTTATTCCTTTATTTCAATTGAGATTTTACAATAAATAGAGATAAAAAAAATAGGGCGATTATTCGCCCTATTTAATATAGAATTATCTTTAGATAATTTTAGTTAGGATCGTCTTCCTTTTTAGCTTTCTTACCGCCAAAAAGACTTTTCCAGAAGCTGCCTTTTGTTGATTTCATGTCTTTTGTAACACCAGACTTGCCTTTTTCATGACTTTCCATTTTTGCTGCAGCAGGTTTTTTAGCTCCGCCATCTTTTTTCACTCCATCTAATTTAACACCACTTCCTGCGTTATCCTTAACTACTGATTTTCCACTGCCTTTATTTACATCGTCATCAAGTTCATTTTGCGCATAAACAAAAGAAACTGTTGAAACGAGTAGAAAAAGAGCAAAAGTTTTTAAGATACGATTCATATTATTCTCCTTTTTGGTTCACTATGAGCCATTAATTAATTGAAAATTAGTTAATAAGCAACGATAGTTCAATAGCATAATTTTCACTTGTGACCTACGTCACATAGCCGCATTTTGCTACTTATCATCAGATTTTTTCTGACCATCTTTAGATGGACCCAATAACGATTCAATATTTTTTGCAACACCATCAAAAAAAGTATTTATACCTTTTTTGAAGTGGAATGAGCTATCATTAAGTAATTCAGAAAATTTATCAACAGAGTCCTTCTCTTTTTTAGATCTCATTACTTACTTATAAAGCTTTTGATGAAACGAGATTATTTAATCCTTCGGGGAGTGCTTTAACGGCACTATAAAGTGCTGGCGGTGCGCTTTCGAAAACAATCATTTCTTCACCATCTAAATATCCATACACTGTTTCAACGGTTATCACTGGAGAATCTACCAGAATCCAAACTTTCTGTTTTACAATAAATTCATTGCCAGTGGCTTGATCTCGCACACCTGTCTTAAACCAATCGGTTTCAATATACTCTGCAGTCATGAACCCACTTGGCCCCTGCATAGTCATTCTAGTATCCATAGGATTTAAAACAGTGTAGCCCATTGACTGTATATATGGAATGAATGTATCTACGACTCTTTGTGAGTCTGTTGAATATTCTATTTGTGTTGGGAAAACAATTTTATTTGCACTACAACTCATTAATAAAGTTGAGACGGCAAGAGAATAAATGGATTGTTTTAGTTTCATAGGCACTTTCTTATTAATGCTGAAATGATATCCCAATTTAGGTTTGAGAAAATAAAAAGGGAAGTCTAATTAAAATATCATTTGGGTTCATAATCAAAAGGAAGCTGGTCACCTACCCTCTCCCATGCGCTATAGCCTTGTTGTTCAATCATAAATGGGTCGAAGTATCTTCCTTTTCTATCAAATGACACAATCCCCTTCTTTAAAAGAATAAATGATGTTTGCTCATGAGGTTGTGTCCTAAACCTATTATTCATAGTATAGTTTAATTCTTCTGATTCATATCGATATCTAAATAACATTTTTCCTGTAAAAGATAATAGAAGATTTTCAGGATGGCTACCTTGGAAAACAAGAGTATCCATCTTTATAGGGCGAAACCTAGTTCTATCATAATTTCTATCAAAGGATGGATTAATAAAAATATCAAATCCTTCTTTAATTAATGGATCTTTTCTACGACCAGCTATCATTGACCAATTCCATTTCTGAGCTACTTCATCATCTTGAATATTAAATCGTGCATTAAAACGGTCTCCTAATGTTGTAAGGAGGTGCCTTAGAGATCCTTTATAGGCAACTTTGCGATTTTTTTCCCATTTCCTTCTTTGGCGTTCAGATTTTGGCTCCATTTTAACAAAAAAGGAATCGCCAGCATATCGTATATAAGAATTATCAACAGTGAATTCATCTAGATAATATTTTATTCTATAACCTAAACTACTGTTTTCTATTTCTAGTGGCTGACTAGCTGTTGCGTGTAAAGCACCTCCCTCAATTTTGAATGATAGGACATATTCATTTAGTATTTTACAGGCCCTACCATTTTTACTCTCACCTAAAAACACGCGATCAAAAATTGCCAAATTTTTCTTCCATCTTTTATTTGATTTAGCAGTTACAATGACTTCATTCATTTGAATAGGTTCAGGGATCAATCGGAAATTCATGGATATTCGTTCATTATCAAATACGAATGCATCTTGTTTTATTAGCTGATATCCTATCATTGAAATAATCATTTCATATTTGCCATAAGGAATATTTTTTATCGAGTAAAAACCATTATTATCTGTTGTTGTCCCCCAGGTAGTTTTAGAAAAGAATATATTTACCCCAACCAAAGGTTCTCCACTCTCTTTATCAGTTACGCGCCCATCTACCCTTGATTGAGCAAATACAAATATGATACTAGATATATATAATAATAATATTTTATTAAGCTTTAAGGAGATTTTATTCCCCTTGAAGCGATGAGATAGCACGCTTAGCAGCCCTATCGATAATATGCCTAGGTGACCATTCTTGAGCATACTTATTAATTAATTTAACATCTGATTGATTGCCTACAATACCTAACTGCTTTACCATTTCTGCTTGGACTATGTAACTATTATCATTGGATATTTTATTTCTTATAAAATCAGCTGCCTCTGTTGGATAATTAGTAGCCATTTCTGTTATAATTGTTTTTCTTGGCTGACTATTTTTTTCTCTATCATAGGCAACTGTCCATTCTTTAAAAGTTACCTCACTTGAGATAACTTTTAAGCATGCTTGCCGAACGAACCATGATTTATCATAGTATGCAGTCCGTTTTAATTGTTTCAGAACTTGTGAATCTTGTAGATGATCAGATAAATTATTAGCAGCATCCATTCTACCTATTACATTGTCACGTTTTAATTGAATTAAAAGTGCATCTCTAGATAATTCTTGATCCACTTCAATTAATAGATCATTATTTGGATCTAATCGGACAAATATAGGTTTATACTTTAATTTAAAATTGTACAGATTCTTTCTTTGATCGATAAATATTGTTTTTTTCTCAGTACGATTTTTGTAATAAAATGCAATTTCAGTTGGCATCTCAAAGATAAACGGTGTATTTCTACCTTGTTGTGTTTGATTTATAAATATAGTCAATTCGCCATCAGCCCACCTTGAACTAACCTGAACTTGGGGGTGACCAGCACTTAAAACCCATTGGTCAAAAAACCAATTTATATCTGATGAAGTCACATCATTTACAGCTCGAATCAAATCATTGGTAGATGGGTTTCCAAATCTAAAATTTGTTAAAAATTCTTTCTGGAATTTTTTGAAATTTTCATCTCCTGTGATTTGTCTCAACATATGAAGCACTGCAGCCCCACGTGGGTAAATGTGGCTATCAAAGTTTTGATTAGGATATTTCCAATACGGGTGAACCATTGGCCTAGAATACTTATTTTGATATTCTCTGAAATAACTTTGTTTTTTCTTCCACAAATTGATTTGTCTTTCATCTTCTCCATATAGATAAGAACTGTATAAATATTCACCATAAGTGCCGAAAGATTCATTCAACCATGCATGGTGCCAATTTGCCATTGTGATATAATCCCCCCACCATTGATGGGCAGCTTCATGGGCAACTAACCAATGGCTTGGAAAATCTTTTTCTGCCTTTTCATCATGTATCGTACTATGACCTAAAATCGTAGCAGTAGTGCTTTCAGCTCCACCACCAATACCTGGAATTGTGATTTGATCCATTTTTGGCCAAGGATAGGGTACTCCATATTCATTCTCAAAGAATGCCATTATTTCAGGAGTTCGTTCAAATGAGCGATTAGCATTCTCAAAATCTTTGGGATAAACCCAATAATTCAATGGAATATCTCCGTGATTATCTTTTATAATTTTATATGGGCCAGCAACCATCACATAAAGATATGTAGAATTTGGTTGGTTTAATTCCCAAGTATATGTTGTTGAATCTCCACTGCCAGCGGATTTAATATTCATACCATTCGGTAGTTTTTTCCAATTCGTCTTACTATAGGTTAAAATTCCATTTGATAAAACTTTCCAATCTGAACGAACTGTTGTAGTAATCTTACTTGTTGCTTTATCTGCGGGGTGATCATTGCTAGGGAACCAATGCCTAGCTCCTTCAGGAAATGAATGAGTTTGTACTAAAGCAGGATTATCATCAGTATCATCAAAGAATCCTAAACCTAATACTTTAACTCCACCCATTCCATATTTTGATGGGTCAGCAGTGTTTCCATCAGATTGATAATTAATTGTATACTTTAATTCATCGCCAATTCTAGGCTGCTCAATAGGCTCTATCCATATTGAACCGTTCCTCTGTGTAAAATCTAATTGTTGGTCTCCATCAAAAACACTTGTTACCCTAAATGTTTCAGCTTTTAATTCAATTTCATCCAAATAGGGTTTAAGTACTTGAAATTCAACAGATGTCGTAGCCGTAAAAGATTTTTTGTGATCATTAATCTTTAGATTTATATCATAATGATTCACATCAATATTAAAGTCTGGATCCGCCTGAAATGGCCGTGAATAGACATCGGTTTTCTGAGCTTGAACCAGTGAAATACTCATAAATACTATCAATAGAAGCTTCATATAAAGATAAATATAAAACAAAAAACTTTCCGATTAAATTTTTTTTAAAATGATAAGATTGATTTATATTGTCAATCAAATAAAACGATAAAGGAGTATTAAATGAAAAAACTACTATTAGTTTTTCTTGGATTAATTATTATTAATCCGACACAGTTAATTGCTGGAGATAAAGAAGATATAATAAAGCAGCTATTATCAAATAATGCATATGCAAAAAAAAATAATCAAACTGCAGATGAGTATTCATCTAAAGGTGCCCTTGAGTTTTGGTCGAGTGGAGGATTAATGCAAACTATTGAACCGCAAGGAAGACCAGAAAAATATGATTATATGAAAATTGACTTTAAACATATTGAAGTAATTATTCTTGTTCCGAAAAAAGCTGCAGTAGTTATGTATTATTCCGAAGGTTCAATGAAACCGGATGGTTCTCCAGCAGTATCACATTACTTAACGCGTGTAACGCAAGCATTAGTAAAAGAAGGTGGTACATGGAAAATAAGAGCCTCACATTGGTCACCATTATCAGGTGGGTCTGGTACTTCGCAAACAGCTCTAAATTAAAGTAAATAAAATACTTATAAACAAAGCCCCATGAATTCATGGGGCTTTGTTTATTCAATAACTATTAGATAAATACAAATTTACTTTTTCAATAAATCATTAATTTCTTTGACTTTATCTCTTCCGCTCTCGCTGTAGCGAAAATGCTCCAATGACTTTCTGTAATATTCTAATGATGTCTCATAATCTTTCTCATTAAAATAGTATTCTCCCATTGAGTCGTTTGAATTGTTCCCAGGATACAATCTTAAATATTCATCAAAGTACTCTTTAGCTTTTGCTTTCTCACCTTTTCCATAATGCGCATAAGCTAACGTATTTACAACATGAGCATATGATCTATCAGCTGATTTTAATTTTTCCAATAATAATTCATATTCAACTATTCTTTCATCGACAGTTGGCTTTGTCCATGCATAATAATAGTGAATAAAATTACCTCTAGGTTCTATCTCATGCATTTTTGACCAAACTTTATGCCTTCTTTCTCTTAGATCTTCACCGCTTTGTAAATCAAGTATTGAAACAAATAAATTTGATGTTTCGTTCTTTCCTTGGACATACTTCTTGGCTTTTGTTATGTGTTCATCTCTGAGTTCACCTGCAGGCGTCATCCAAGCTAACATTACATACGATGCAAAACTTGTCGAATCATGGTCAACAGCAGCCTTGAAATAAGATAATGCCATATCCCATTCTACGTTGTAGTAATGGTACCTCCCTCTGGAAATTAAATCATTAGCCATTTCATTTTCACTTCCCCATTGTATGTAGTTTCCCTCTTCAGGTTGCTCACATGAACTAATAAAGAATGAAAATACCAATACAAATGACATAATAAGCTTTTTAACTAGTGTATTATTATACATTTTTTCTCCTTTTTTTAATTTATAAACAAATTAAGTGCCCGAGGGCGGACTCGAACCGCCACGGCTTATTCAGCCAACGGATTTTAAGTCCGTCATGTCTACCAATTCCATCACCCGGGCACATATGTTGAGGCGTCGGCCGGATTCGAACCGGCGAATGGCGGTTTTGCAAACCGATCCCTTAGACCACTTGGGTACGACGCCATATAATTATTTGTTGAATTATCGAGGCCAAAATTAGGATTTTTTATTTATAAATCAATTAAGCAAATCTGAATAATAATTCTCTTACAGCCTCCATTTTAGTATTCAGATCATCAATAGCTTTGGTTTGATACCATAATTGTATTGAAATTGTTAAAAATCCAATAATTAATAATCCATAAATCGTCTTGATATGTTTATCCATGGAAGTACTCCTTTTGTCTACAGTGAGTCTGTTTTAATTTTTAGTATGGAAATCAAAAAAATAAACATGTTTCAACGCTTAAGAGATTTCAAAGTCCCTTCAGCAGTATTAGATGAAATATTTTCAAATGAAAAAGATCTTAAAACGATGGAAGAATCCTGGGCAGAATTAGAATCTAATGGAATGAAACATGATGAAATTGCAGAAGCAATATCTAAAATAATTCTTGATGAACTAGGCGATGAGTTCATTCAATCTTTACCAACTGAAAAATAATGATATCGAATATTTTTCTTGGTATTAATTGGTAGATTAGGATTATATATTTTCTTCTTCATTTTTTCAACGTTCATTTTAACTTCATTTCCACCTAGCCGTACAAGATCAATATCTGATTTTTTCTCATATAGGTAAATATAAACTTTGCATGATTTATGTATTTTTTCAAGGTCAGCAGATAAAGGCTCATCTATGTATAACGCAGGGTTTTTATCTATAGCTAATTTCATACGCAAGGTGGCGTTATAATCGTTAGTAGCTAAAGATTGACTATAAGAGAAGTTGAAAATAACACATAAAATAATAAAAGTAACTATAGGGCTAATTTTGCTAAACTTATTCAATATTATGTCAATGTGATATACAATAGCAAAGCGATTGTACAATACGTTATACTACCTGATTTTCCATAGAATATACCAGATTTTGTAGCATCTTCTTTTAATTGTTTTTGATCTATATGC
>Ga0066863_10000614_pt1 | contig 17386 bp, 19 predicted proteins | sample ETN02SmetaG_2_FD_65495 | JGI IMG/M metagenome (GOLD analysis project Ga0066863, IMG submission 65495) | Marine microbial and viral communities from oxygen minimum zone, Eastern Pacific Ocean - ETNP2014F10-02SV253 | ecosystem: Environmental > Aquatic > Marine > Oceanic ...
AAAACAAATCTTTTTAGACATTAACAGTAAAATCATAAATGGTAAAAGAGAACTAAAAAGAATTACTAAAATGAGAATCCCGCCTGCGTGGACTGATATTTGGATTTGTGATAAAAATAATGGACACCTTCAGGCTACTGGGATAGATGCAAAGAAAAGAACTCAGTATATTTACCATCCCATTTGGACGCAATTGAGAAGTGAGGCTAAATTTGACAAAATGGTTTCATTTGGACGAACTTTACCTAAGATTCGTGACCAATATTTCGAAGATTTAGCTGAAGAAGGTAATGAAAAACAAAATAGTTTGCCTTACAAAAGAGTAATGGCCCTTATTGTAAGATTATTAGACACTACTTTTATTCGTATCGGAAATGAAACTTCGAGAGATGATAGCGAAAAAGCAACGTATGGATTATCTACAATGCAAGATGAGCACATGGATTTTGAACCTACTGAAATAACTGATGACGCTGATAAATGGTATGATTCTCAAGTCGGGGGAAAGTTTACTTTTATGGGAAAAAGTAGTAAAAAACACGAAATAGAAATTAATGATGAGGAAATACCTGATTTACCTGCTTTGATAATGATGTGCAAAGATGCTAAAAAAGGAAAAGGTGGAGATTTATTTTTATATTTTGATGAAGAAGGAAATGAAAATGACGTAAAGGCATATCATGTTAATGAATATATTCAAGAAATATCGGGTGAGAAATTTACGGCAAAAGATTTCAGAACATGGGGAGGTACTAAAATTGCAGCAAAGACTCTTTGTAATTTTAAGAAAAAGAGCAATAAAAAAGAACGGAAAAAGAATAGTACCAATATGGTAAAAGAAGTTGCCAAAAGATTAGGAAATACTCCTGCTGTATGTAGGGGCTCTTATATCCATCCTAAATTTATTAATGATTATATAAGAGGATCTTTCTTCAGAATATGGAAAGAAACTCTTGGAGATGACATGTATCCTCTAAGTAAAAATGAAAGTCATGTTATTCGGTATCTAGAAAATAGTTAAGTTTAAACACCCTTTATTCTATGTTCTATCAATGGCCCTAGATGATTTAGATTCAAATGATAAAAAAGTTTATGAATATTTGAAGCTATATGATTTTGTTGTAAATCCATGGTCTACTAAGAAAGCAGCTAAGGCATTGAAAATGAAAGAAGATGAAATTTATAATTCTTTATCAAATTTAGCTGAGTATATGAAGAATAACATACATATACACTACAAAGATGGATCAATTCGTATTGGTGCTAACTAACTACTCAATGTAAATAGTTGCCAATCACCTTTACCATCTAAATATCCTAACCTCACTCCACAATCTATCCAACCGTGTGCATAGTTTACAGCTGCAAATGCATCATCTCCACGCCCTCCATCTAGAAAGAATTTAGCATCGGAATGATATGCTTTAACCATCTGTAAAATATCCTCTGCTTTAGTGTGATTATCACTTCCAGGATCTCCAATAATAGATACTTTTTCCAAAGCTTTGGCTGTTAAACTCAAATATTTCTCTATTCTTTTGCTTGTTACTGAGAATTCAGTCATAATTGGTGAAAGATTGTGGTCTTAATCTTTTTGACCGGAAATTATTAAGAGCTTAATGATAATGCTCACTTGTGTACCAAAAAGGTGTGAGTCTAATTTGCGCGTTAATGTTTCTACTAATGGCACTATTTTTAGTTCCAAATACTGAGGCGGAAGCAACGCTAACTGGAGGAAGAGAACATATACATCTTAACATGAAAGAAGCTGGTGATTTATCACCTGAAACATGGGGAGATAATACTAAAGAATCTGTAAAAGAGAACCCTCCAAGATCCTGGTCCTCGCAGACGGCTGATTTTACTAGAACAAGAGAATGGAAAGATGTTGGGACTTGGACTACAACAAATTCAAATGTGTTTGATATTGGTTTAGGTGGGCCTGTCAAATTCAATTTATGGTGGAGAGAAACTGATCAAGGTCAAGATGATGAGTATGATGCTCAAGTACAATATCGTTTCAGATTAAATATTGATGGGCAAGAAGCTGCATATTATACTGATGAAGGTAAAGAACAACATGAATGTGCTCAAAATCAACCTTGTGAATGGAATGGTGAAGTAAATAAAATAAATATCACTTCAGCACCTAAAGGCACGACCTTTGACATTGAAATCGAATATTGGGCTTTTTCGGATATAGAAATATACTATGACAATGCAAGCTTTAACAGTGGAGTAGCATTTGGTGCTGACGCAATTAAGTTTGGTCAAGCCGGCATTAATGGACCGGCTGTTAGTTTTGATTTTGTTCAAGCTTGGAATACTGACGTAAATGAAGCAGTGGATGGGGATTTTATTAGACTAATAGTTGATGGAATCGGAACAAACAATTCACTCCAAAAAGATGGTTATCCTATTGTTGAAGATGGTTTAGAATACGAGATAAATGGGACAACTATCACATCTACAAAAATTACTTGGTATGTTGAGGCCCCACAATTTGACCAGTATGCAACATTAGATACATCTGTTATTAGCTTTTCACTAACTAAGCGAAGTTGTGATACTGCACCACCTATTAACATTAATACAGCAGATATATTTGTAGAAAGTTCAGCAAATAGTAATGATGAAGGGATAATAGGTGGAATACCTGGTTTTGAATTTGTTGCAGTAATTTCGTCACTACTTCTTACCAGTTTTGTCAGAAGAAAAGTTTAATAAAGAAAACTCAGACTGATAATATCCCATGAGACAAATATTAGTCTTTTCTGTATTAGCAATTGCAGCGATATTTTTACTATCTTTCAGTGCATCTGCTGACGAACCTGCGTATGAAAATCCAGAATTAGAACTTAAATTTAATTTAAAAGAAGAAAATGATGGACTATCTCCACAAAATAAGTTACCTGGAGAACCTGAGGCTACGAAACAAGTTAACGCACAGTATGATGATTATACCGTAATAAAATCTGGAAGAGAACCAGTTGATGTAGGAACTTGGACGAGTGACCCTGTTGAATTCGATTTATCTATTTCTATTAAATCATTTGATATTTGGTGGGAAGATCTTGAGGGTGGCGATGATAGTTGTGAATGGACTATTACTATTATTGTAAATGATGCAGATATTAGTGAAGATACAAGTGGTTGCCAACACGATGGAACTGATGATGATGGAGATCCACTCCCTCAAAAAGGAACACACGGTCTTGCGACATCTGCAGACTTAGTTGCAGGTGACACTCTTGGAATTAAACTAGTTTACGAAGGCTGGGATGATATTAAAATATATTATGATAATGTAACTTATGATACAGGATTGAATATTGCAGGAGGGCATGTCCTCTTTTTTGGTGGTGTGTGGGCTGGTTCTGAAGTAAATGTAGAATTTGCAGAAGCTTGGCCAGTAAATTGGAATACTAATCTCGATGGTGGATTTGTCATGATTATGGGGGCTGATGGATACATGGCAGACAATCAGTTAGCTGCAGTTACTGAAGGAACAGAATATACTATAACCTTACCTAATGGTTCTGCGGACGTAACTTCTACTATTATAACTTGGACTGAAATTACTGGAACTGGAATACAACTAATGATGGATTATACTACTTTTGATCATATGCCTGGTAACAACTCGGCAAATGGTACTGTAAAACCTGCACTTGTAACTCTTACGCTTGAAAAGGCTGCAGGAATACTTGGTGACGAAGATGGTTTGTTAGGATTGCCAGGTTTTGAAATAGCTATAGTAATTCCTGCAATTATTTTTGTTGCAAGAAAATTTAGAAACTAAGTGAAAGCATCTTCTCTATTGGCTTCGATGCTCGTTTAATAGTTTCTTCAGATAATTTTACTTCCCATTGTGATAAGTCAGCTCCAGAATCTATGGCTTCAAGTATTGGTTGAATTTTTGTCAATGATATTTTTGCCATATGATTACATCTTACTGAGCAAGCTGTGGCAAACTCAACAGAGGGAAATTCTTCCATTAAATTAGAGGTAAGTTCGCACTCTGATGCGATAAATGCTTTTTCTAAATTACCGTTTGCTACTCTATGCGCAATATCATTTCTTATCTGTGTAGTACTGCCGTAATAATCAGCTTCTTGGAGAACTTCTGGTTTACATTCCCAATGAACATACATCATTCTAGTTGGATCTTCTTTAGTAATTTCAAATGATTTTCTTATTGATATTATATCCTCTAAAGAAAATTTTTCATGGACTTCGCATACTGCACCTTTAGCCCTATTGTTTTTACCAGGATACAAAATTTTCTTCTTTCCTTCTAATACCTTTTCTAAATTTTGTGCAAAAAATAAATCTGGAACAAAAATAAGTTCATCACCAGGTATTGCCATTGCTACTTGTTCAGCATTAGCTGATGTACAACAAACATCACATTCGGCCTTAGCGTCTGCATAACTATTGATGTATATCATTACTGGAACACCAGGATATTGTTCCTTTAAAATTCGAACATCTTCAGCTCTAAAATCATCAGCCAATGAACAACCTGCAGTTTTATCTGCAATCAAAACTCTCTTATTTGGATTAAGAATTTTAGCAGTCTCTGCCATAAATCTTACTCCATTAAATATTATAAAATCTGAATCGGTCTGAACTGCACTAATACTCAATCCAAGAGAATCACCTTGTTCACCTTGTTCGGAAAGGCCAAAAACTAGAGGTTCCATATAATTATGACCTAGAATAACAGCATTATGTTTCTTTTTTAACTCTAATATTCTATGAACTATAGTTGCATAAAACTCAATGTCTACTGGAGTAAGAGTAGGATTATTTCTAGAATAAATATTTGCTTTAACTGACTCTAAAGTAAGTTCCTTCAATACACTAGAACTAGATTCCATAGGTGCTCCATCATGGCTTTGTGGAGAGGGATATAAGTCTAATGTTCGTCACAAACTCAAGGTGACTTTTAAATAGGACTAAATTAGTCCAAATGCTCTAAGGTATAAGCACTATGATGAGAATCAACAAACTGACGGACTATGGCATAGTAGTTATGACTAAAATAGCAACTATGAAGTCCAATAAAGTACATACTGCTAAAGAAATATCTCATAAAACAAACATACCACTACCTACTGTTACAAGATTACTAAAAACTCTATCAAACACAGGATTACTCATTTCACAAAGAGGCAGTCAAGGAGGTTATGCACTTTCTAAATCAGCTTCAAATATTTCCGTTGCATCAGTTATTGAATCCATTGAAGGACCTATTGCCTTAACTGAATGTTCAACAAATGAATGCGCTTGCTCATATGAGTCTAGTTGTAATGTAGAATTGCCATGGCAAAAAATTAATAATACTGTTAAATCGGCACTTGAAAAGATTTCATTATCTGAAATGATTCAAGCTAAACCAAAAAATGAATTAGTAAATTTATCAATGAATTATGGTGATATAAATTGAAACAAGAATCTGAAACTGAAATGTTAAAAGAATATTCTGAACAAGAATACAAATATGGTTTTGTAACAGATATAGAATCTGAAACATTACCTCCGGGCCTCAATGAAGAAGTTATTCAATTCATCTCAAAAAAGAAAGGCGAGCCGAAATGGTTAACGGATTGGAGATTGAAAGCTTACAAACTTTGGCTAAAAATGGAAGAGCCTCATTGGGCAAATGTAAAATATCCTAAAATTGATTATCAAGCAATTAGCTATTATTCAGCCCCTAAAAATATGAAAGATGGCCCAAAAAGTTTAGATGAAGTTGACCCTGAATTAATTGAAACTTACAATAAGCTTGGAATACCACTAGAAGAACAAGAAATATTAGCTGGAGTTGCTGTGGATGCTGTATTTGATTCAATGTCAGTAGCTACTACTTTTAAGGATAGATTAGCTGAAAAAGGAGTAATCTTTTGTTCAATTTCAGAAGCTGTAAAAGAACATCCTGAATTAATTAAGAAATACATGGGATCGGTAGTGCCTCAATCCGATAATTTCTTTGCAGCATTAAATTCAGCAGTTTTTACTGACGGATCTTTCTGCTATATTCCACCAGGAACTAAATGCCCTATGGAATTATCAACATATTTTAGAATTAATGAACAAAATACGGGACAATTTGAAAGAACCTTAATTGTTGCTGAAAAAGGTGCATATGTGTCTTATCTTGAGGGCTGTACTGCTCCAAAGCGTGATGAAAACCAGCTACATGCTGCAGTTGTAGAACTAGTTGCACTCGATGATGCTGAAATAAAATATTCAACTGTTCAAAACTGGTATCCTGGAGATAAGGAAGGAAAAGGAGGAATCTATAATTTTGTAACTAAAAGAGGCGCCTGTAGAGGAAATTCTTCGAAAATAACTTGGACGCAAGTAGAAACAGGTTCATCAATAACTTGGAAATATCCTTCATGCATCTTACAGGGTGATAATTCAAAAGGTGAATTTTATTCAGTGGCATTATCAGCTCTAAAACAACAGGCTGACACAGGAACTAAAATGATTCATATTGGTAAGAATACGAAAAGTACTATAATCTCTAAAGGAATATCTGCTGAAAAAGGTCAAAACACATATCGGGGGCAAGTTATGATAAATAAATCTGCAAAAGGTGCAAGAAATTATTCACAATGTGATTCGCTGTTAATTGGAGATCAATGTGGAGCTCATACATTCCCCTACTTAGATGTTAAAAATACTAAATCCCATATTGAACACGAAGCTTCTACATCTAAAATAGGTGAAGACCAAATTTATTACTGTAAACAAAGAGGAATCTCAGAAGAAGATGCAATCAATCTGATTGTTAACGGGTTTTGTAAAGAAGTATTCAAGGAATTGCCAATGGAATTTGCTGTTGAAGCTCAACGCCTATTGGAAGTTTCATTGGAGGGGAGTGTAGGTTAAACATGTTAAAAATAACAAATTTACATGCTAGTGTAGATGGAAATTCTATACTGAAAGGAATTGATTTGGAAGTAAAGGCTGGGGAAACTCATGCTATAATGGGACCTAATGGGTCTGGAAAATCTACTTTGGCCCAAGTTTTAGCAGGCCATGAAGACTATGAGGTTGATAAGGGAGAAGTTAGTTATCTTGGAAAAGATTTACTAGAATTAGATGTTGATGAAAGAGCTTGTGAAGGTGTCTTTCTAGCATTTCAATATCCTGTTGAACTCCCAGGTGTAAATAATACCTATTTTCTAAAATCTGCCCTAAATGCCCAACGCAAATATCGTGGTGAAAAGGAAATTGATGCAATGGAATTTATGGATTTAATTAGTGATAAAATTAAACTTCTAAATCTTAAGGATTCTTTATTAAAACGGCCCGTGAACGAAGGTTTTTCTGGCGGTGAAAAAAAAAGAAACGAAATATTCCAAATGGCTGTTTTAGAACCTAAATTAGCATTACTAGATGAAACTGATTCGGGTCTAGATATTGATGCATTGAGAGTAGTAGCTGGCGGTGTTAATGCTATGCGAAGTGAAAGTAATGCGACCATTGTTGTCACACATTACCAAAGACTATTGAATTACATTGTTCCAGACTTTGTTCATGTCCTAGTTGATGGAAAGATTATCAATTCAGGAGATAAAACATTAGCTATAGAATTAGAAGAAAAAGGCTATGATAAAATTATTGAGGAATCCAAAGCGTAATGAAAGCTATTGATCAATTTAAAGCCGATTTTGAGAACACCCTTCACTTAAGTAAAGGATTTGTAAAGAATATTAGAAATAAAGCTTTTGAAAAATTTATTACCAGTAAATTTCCTACTAACAAAGATGAGTTTTGGAAATATTCCGATCCTTCAATTATTTTAAATTTAGATTTAAACTATAATGATTCTGGAAACTTTGAAAGCGATAATTACGATATTATATTGTCTAATGGAAAAATTGTAAAGACAAATGCAAAATATAAAACAGGAAATATTGCTAAAGGTCTAGAAAATGGAGATATTCCTAAAGAAATATTTAAAGAAGAAAAAAATACATTCCTAAATCTTAGTAATGCATTTGCAATCAATGGATGTTATCTTATTTTAAATTCAAAGAAAAAAAATGACATTAAAATTTTGAATCTTATAGATAATAATGGAAAAAGTCAAGCTATTTATCCAAAATTAATAATTATAGCTAAACAAAATAGTGATTCGACTATATTTGAAGAAATAAAGGTAAAAGGAAGTGGAACTAACTTTGTAAATTCAGTTACGGATATAATAATAGAAGATTGCGCAAACTTAGAACACATTATTTTAGATGATTTTGCTAAGGACACCTATAATATTTCAAATATATGTGTTAAACAAAAGAAAGATAGTAATTTTAAATCTCATAATTTTTCAATAGGTAAAAAACTGGCAAGAAGAGATTATAATATTGAACTATTAGAAACTGGAGCAAATTGTGATTTGTATGGCCTCTATTTCGTAGATGGTGAAAATCAAATCGATCATCATACTACTATTGAACATAAAAAAGAAAATTGTACTAGTAATGAACACTACAAAGGAATTCTTAGTGGAAAAGGCGTTGGTGTTTTTAACGGCAGAATACATGTGCATCCTAAAGCACAAAAAACTGAGGCAATACAAAACAACCAAAATTTATTACTAACAGATGAAGCAATAATACACACTAAACCTGAATTGGAGATTTATGCTGATGATGTAAAATGTACTCATGGTGCTACAGTAGGGCAATTAGATGAAAAAGCCCTGTTTTATTTGAAAACAAGAGGATTAAATGAAAAAAAAGCCCAACAATTACTTCTGAGAGCTTATGTTGGAGAAATTATAGATAATATCAGTAATGAAGAAAAAAGAAACAAAATGATGGAGATTGTTATTGATAGACTACCCAAAGAGGATTAAATGTTATTTAAAGATATCAAAGATAATTTCCCAATACTAGACCAACAAATCAATGGCGAAAAAATAGTTTATCTAGACAATGCTGCAACTACTCAAAAACCTAAAAATGTTATTAATTCTTTAATTAATTATTATAGTAAAAACAATTCAAATATTCACCGGGGAGTACATACATTAAGCCAGAAGGCAACGGAAGATTATGAAGAATCTAGAAAAACAATAGCTAATTTTATAGGGGCAAGTTCTTCAAAAGAAATAATTTTTGTAAGAGGAGCCACTGAAGCTATTAATTTAATTGCAAATAGTTATGTTAAACCGTTATTAAAAAAAGATGATGAAATCATAATATCACAAATGGAACACCACGCAAATATTGTACCATGGCAAATGATTTGTGAAGAAAGAAAAGCTAAACTAAAAATTATACCCATTAATAAGAATGGAGAACTTAAACTAAAAAAATTTAATGAAATTATTAATAAAAAAACAAAGTTTATTTCAATAAATCACGTCTCAAACTCATTGGGAACAATAAATCCTATTAAAGAAATTATTAAAACGGCTCATCAAAATAAAATAAAAATAATGATTGATGGTGCACAAGCTATTCAGCATTTAGAAATAAATATGAATGAGATTGATGCAGATTTTTACTGCTTTTCAGGGCACAAAATGTATGCCCCCACTGGAATAGGAATTTTATATGGAAAAAAAGAAATATTAGAACAAATGGGGCCTTATCAGGGCGGTGGAGACATGATTAAATCTGTTACTTTTGAAAAAACCATATACAATGACATACCAAATAGATTTGAAGCTGGCACTCCAAATATTGCTGGAGCTATTGCATTAGGTAAAGCTATAGAGTATCTAAATGAAATTGGAATTAACAATATTGCTAAACATGAAAGACATTTACTAAATTATGCAACTTCAAAACTTAATAAAATTAACAAAATAAAAATAATAGGTAAAGCTAAGGAAAAAGCAGCAGTCATTTCCTTTGTTATAGATGGAATTCATCCACATGACATTGGGACAATCATGGATTCACATGGTATTGCAATACGAACCGGACATCATTGTACACAGCCCATAATGGATTTCTATAATATTCCTGCCACTGCAAGAGCTTCATTTGCTATTTATAATACTACAAAAGACATTGATAAATTAATTGAGGCAATTAAAAAATGTATTGAGGTTTTTAAATGAATAATTGGGATGATTTATATTTAGAAGTTATTCTAGATCACAATAAAAATCCTCGAAATAATCATGAGTTGGAAAATCATACCCACCATGCCGAGGGGCATAATCCTCTATGTGGTGATAGAATATCAATGAATATTTTAATGGATGAGGGTGTCGTAAAAGATATTAGTTTCAAAGGATCTGGATGTGCAATATCTACTGCATCTGCTAGCATACTGACTGAAACTATTAAAAACAAAAATCAAGATGAAATTAGAAACCTTTTCAAAGATTTTCATAATTTAGTTACAAACGGAAAAGAAATTGAACATGACTTGGGTAAATTGAAAATTTTTGAAGGGGTAAAAAAGTATCCTGCTAGAGTTAAATGCGCAACTCTTTCATGGCATGCTTTAATGGCTGCATTAGAAGGGGAAAAGGAAACTACTACTGAATGAGTGAAGAACTAAAAGGAGAAATTATTGAAGCCATCAAGAAGGTTTTCGATCCGGAAATCCCAGTTAATATCTATGAACTAGGATTAATCTATGCTATCGATATTAATGATGATAAAACTGTTGACATAACTATGACTTTAACCTCTCCATTTTGTCCTGTAGCTGGTTCTCTTCCTAAAGAAGTAGCTGCGAGAGCTTCTGAAGTGAATGGTGTGAAAAATGCAAATGTTGAACTTGTATTTGAACCTCCATGGAGTCTAGAATTAATGTCTGAAGAAGCTAAATTTAAGTTAAATCTATCTGGAAACTTTATGGCTTGATTAATATGAAAGAAATCAACGTAACTGGATTACAATGCACACAAGCTGTTATGGCCGTATTAAGAGAGTTGATGCCTATGGAAAAGAATGAAGAAATACATGTTATTTATAAAGAACCAAATGCCAGAAGAGATATTATGGCATTAATTAAAAGAAGAAAATATAATCTAATTAAGGATGAAGAGAATCTGCTGATTATCTCTAAATAATAATGAAGAAAAACAATGAGGCACTGGTTGAGGCAAGACTTCCTACTAAATTTGGAATTTTTCGTTTATTAGCTTTTCCAGGTGACAGCAAAGATAAAGAAAATTTAGCATTGGTTATGGGAAACATTAAGGGAGAAGTATTAGTTAGAATACATTCAGAATGTTTTACCGGTGATGTACTACATTCTATGAGATGTGATTGTGGAGAACAATTGGACTTAGCTATGGAAAAAATTGCCGCGGAAGGAGAGGGAGTAATTGTTTATTTACGGCAAGAAGGAAGGGGAATTGGTCTAGTTAATAAGTTAAAAGCATATAATTTACAAGATGATGGAATGGATACTGTTGAAGCAAATATTGCATTAGGTTTTAACGCAGAATTACGTGACTATAGGGGCGCTACAACAATCCTTCAAAATTTAGGAATAACTAAAATTAAACTAATGACTAATAATCCTTCAAAAGCTGAAGAATTAAAGAAAGATGGATTCGAAGTTCGCCGAGTGAATCATGTTACTATTGCCAATAAAGAGAATAAAGATTATTTAAGAACTAAAGCTGAAAAGATGAATCATAAATTTGATTGAAAAACTTATTTTGTGAATTGTTTTTTTATACTTTTATTTTTAGGATTACCTGCGATTACCATAATCCAAAGAACAAATAAAGACATTATCAAAGCATACTGTCCAGTGTGCCACCAAAAATAATGAAATGTTTCCCATGTACTAAGCCCAAAAGTGTGTATCAAAGGATAACCCGATATTATTCTCACTAAATTCTCAATAAATATAAATATTATAGAATAAATTGCCCATTTAACCCTAACAATTGGCTTTACACCTCTAAAACATAGTATTAACAAGCTCAAAAATAAAGTTTCATGAAGTCCTGTACATTCTGATACTATTTCCATATCAATCATATCCTGATATACTAATCTTGTTGAATAATCACCACTTATTGTAACGCCAATTCCAAATGCACTCTCAATTGCATAAATTACCCAAGTTAAAAATTGTTGATAGAGTAAAAGAGAATTAGGATCTTCTGTCCACTCTTGAAAAAATAAGTCTATAGGAACTACAAAAAACATAACTAGGCAGAAATTGTAGCCTACACTCATTAAAACTTTTTCAGATTTCTTGGTGGCATTAAATATATTACACAAATATAATTCTCCCTTATCAAGATAGTATGCAAAATTATCTGAATATCTATCCAAAAGATATTTAGGTTCTACAGCAATAGGGCCTTTCCAAAATAAAATACCAATAAAAGAAATCGAAATTAAAAAACTTAGAATTCCAAATGTAAAATCTACAGAACTAAAAGACATAAAAATTAAAATTAGTGAAAAAACAAATATTATGCCTTGAAGAAGTTCATCTCGCGATAACAAATCTAACTTTTCGGGTTCATTGCTATTGCTCACTTGTCTCTATGGAGATTAATATAGATAAAAGCATACTACGTCATTTTTTAAGATATGAATACGCCTTTTTGAGGGTTTCACGTGCATTATCATAAGTTAATTTTGAAATAGCATCTTCAAAACATAGCCATGCATAATCAATATGCTCATGGCTGAGAAACACTTTTTTTTCAATTGTAGTAGCTAGAAAGAAGATGACTTCTTTAGAAATTGATTCAGAATTGCGAAGAAAATTATAACTTATCGAATGACGAAATCCATCTATAATTTCTACATTGCTTATTCCTGTTTCTTCTTCTAACTCTCTGAGAGCTGTCATTATCTCAGTCTCATTTGTTTCAATATGCCCTTTAGGAAAATCCCAGTGACCTCCCTCTCCTTGTGTATCATCAGCTGAATACTTCAAAAGAAGAATCTCATTTGAATTAACTACTACCAATCCGCATGACTTCTCCATAAGAACATAGCAGAAGCTAGGTTATAATCTATATCTATATCTTTAGATTACTTAATCTCTACGGGAACGAGATAAAGCTGTAGCAACTAAACCCAATGCAAATATTGTAAATATAGGATCAAAGCCTGGTAAGAATACTCCACGCACCCAAAGTGTTGCTGTAACTGATCTTGCTTCTGTTTCACCCTGAAGTGTTGTTGAAACCTGCATAATTACAGTATGATACTCATTACTCCAGCCAAGAACAGTTCCTCGAGGCGTAGCAAGTGTCAATTGAACTGGTTGTTCTCCAGCGGCATCAATCTGGTACTGTGCTGCAGCTAAAGCAACTGTAAATCCGGCTTCTTCCAAAGCCTCCTGATTCAAAACTTCAACGGCAACAGTATCTCGATAATTCCCATTATTAACTGCATTAAATGTCAAAACAAATTCTTTACCAGGTCCTATTCTTTGGAAAGGCTGTGTAGCTTGAACTGATAATCTAGCATATTGTTCTACAATAACTGCAAAACCTGCATTTTTGTTAACTTGATTTAATTGTGTGTTAGTCTCTCTTCCTGAAGCTAATGCACTAACTTGAACAGTCTTATAAGATGACATGGTAAGAGCTAAAGCACAAATTGGTACTGTTATAGAACCTCCGGGACCAAGTGTAACTGAAACTGCACCTGGTGAAATAGTAACGCCTCCACCTGAAAGTGACACATCTACATCAATAGTAGCCTGCCCTTCATTAGAAACAACCATCTCAGTACAACCAATTCCACTAGCACCAGGTCTAACATCTAAAGTCACTTGACCATTTGTAAAACTGACTGAATAAGCAACTGCAGCTTGTGCTTCCGCTGCTGGAGTAAACATCAATAATGTTGTACCTAAAATGAGTGTGGCCAGCAATAACGCTTTCGAAATTTTAGTCTTCATATTTTTCTCCAATGAAGTGTCTGGACTATCAAACACTAATTTCACACTTTAGCTCACCCATAAAAAGGCTTACCTTAGTAAAATTAATAGATATTCGCCTTTTTTTCAAATAAAATCTATGCTATTTTAAGTAATAATTCATCTCTAGAAGGTTCGACTAGAATAGAGCCATCTTCAAATACAATTACTGGAATTCTGCGTCTCCCATTATTCAATTCAATAGCTTTCTTAGTGTCTTCTTCACTACCTGAAATATTTATGAAATCAAAATCAATATTTTTTTCACTAAATACTTGTTTAGCTACAACACAATCTCCACAAGTGGGAGTTCCATACATTTTTATTTGAGTCATTAATTATCCTCCATATAATTTTCTACACTTAGACATGAACATATTAGATTTCTGTCACCCCATGTATTATCGACTCTTCCAACAGAAGGCCAAAATTTATGGTTTTTTAAATAAGCAATAGGATATGCTGCCAGTTCTCTTGAATATGTGTGTGACCAATCATCACTAGCAATCTCAATTGCTGTATGTGGAGCTCCTCTTAAGGGATTATCACCTGAATTGCCATTCTGTCTTACTTCTTCAATTTCTGATTTAATTGAAATCATAGCATCACAGAATTTATCTAATTCCATTTTAGATTCAGATTCGGTAGGTTCTATCATTAATGTGTTTGGAACTGGCCAAGACATTGTTGGTGCGTGATAGCTGTAATCCATTAATCTCTTTGCAATGTCATCAACTACTAAACCTGCATTTGATAATAAATCACGTGTATCTAATATACATTCATGTGCTACACTTCCTGATTTACTTGTATATAATATATTATAATGTTCTGTTAGTCTCTTTGCTATGTAATTTGCATTTAAAATTGCTATTTTTGTCGCTTTTGTTAAACCATCCGAACCCATCATTGCAATATAAGCCCAAGAAATTGGAAGTATACTAGAACTGCCCCAATTACTACCTGAAACAGGGCCTGTATATGAATTAATTTTGTAACTATCCAGTGGATCTGAAGGTAAAAAATCTTTTAGATGAGAGGCTACTCCAATAGGGCCCATTCCTGGCCCTCCTCCTCCGTGTGGTATACAGAATGTTTTATGTAAATTTAAATGACATACATCTGCACCAATTTCACTTGGCTTACACAAACCAACCATTGCATTCATATTTGCTCCATCCATGTATACTTGTCCGCCATTTGAATGTATAATCTCGCAAACTTCTCCAATGGTTTCCTCAAAAACACCATGTGTTGAAGGATAAGTAATCATCATAGCTGCCAGTTCCGAAGAATATTTTCCAGCTTTAATTTTAACATCATCTAAATCAATATTGCCGTGTTTATCGCATTTAATCCCCACTACCTTCATGCCAACCATTACTGCTGAAGCTGGATTAGTCCCATGTGCCGATGTTGGAATTAAACAAATATTGCGATTAATATCTCCCTTTGAAAAATGATACTCTCGAATTGCTAACATTCCTGCATACTCGCCTTGACTTCCTGCATTTGGTTGTAAAGAAATTGCTGAAAAACCTGTTATTTCACACAACCAATTTTCTAAATCTTCAAAGAGAGAAAGATATCCCTGAACTTGATTAAGGGGGGCATAAGGATGTATTTGAGAAAAACTAGGCCATGTAATTGCTTCCATTTCTGCTACTGCATTTAATTTCATTGTACAAGAACCTAATGGAATCATACTATTGTTTAGTGATAAATCTTTTGCCTCTAATCTATGAATATATCTTAACATTTCAGTTTCTGAATGGTATGTATTAAACACAGGATGTTGAAGATATGGTGTTTTTCGCTCTAAAAAAGAAGGTATACTCTCATCTAAAGGATCGGTCCATTCTGAATCAAATAAATTAAGAATTGTAAGAATATCTGAATTCGTAGTTTCTTCATCAATAGAAATCCCTACGAAATCCCCATAATCCCATAAATTCAAGTTTGAAGCTAAAGCTTTGCTTATTATATTGGGGTCTTTTTTCTTCACTTTTATAGTATCAAAGAAATTATCAGATTCAACCTGATGGCCATTTGATTTCAAACTAAATGACAAAACCCTTGTAAGATAATTAACTCTTTCAGCAATCTCTTTCAATCTTTTGGGTCCATGATATACGGCATACATTGAAGCCATGATAGCTAAAAGAACCTGAGCCGTACAAATATTACTAGTAGCTCTGTCACGGCGTATGTGCTGTTCACGTGTTTGTAGAGCTAATCGTAAAGCATTGTTACCATGCCTATCTTTTGAAATGCCTATTAATCTACCTGGCAAGTTTCTCTTATACTTCTCTAATGTAGCTATAAATGCAGCGTGAGGACCTCCAAAACCCATCGGAACGCCAAAACGTTGAGAATTACCTATTACTATATCTGCACCCCATTCACCCGGTGGTTTGAGAAGACAAAGTGAAAGTAAATCAGTTGCAGTTATAGCCATGGCCCCAACTTTTTTAGATTTACTGATTATTTCTGAATAATCCTCTATAGAGCCATCAACTGCAGGATATTGAAGTAAAATTCCAAAAACATCATTACTAAATTTAAAGTCTGAACATGAAGAAACTAAAACATTGATGTCAAGAGGCTCAGCTCTAGTTTTTATTACGTTAATAGTTTGAATGTTGACGGAATCTGAAACTAAAAAGGTAGAACGTTTACCTCTTAATAGATTACAAGCCATACTCATAGCCTCAGCAGCAGCTGTAGCTTCGTCTAAAAGAGAAGCATTTGCAATCTCCATACCTGTCAAATCACAAATCATTGTTTGAAAATTCAATAAAGCTTCTAATCTTCCCTGTGCTATCTCAGCTTGATATGGAGTATATTGAGTATACCAACCAGGATTTTCTAAAATATTGCGTTTAATAACAAGTGGTGTTTTTGTACCAAAATATCCATGTCCCAAAAAATTTCTATTAATTGTATTCTTAGATGCAATTGATTCCAATTCCATAAGCACTTCAGATTCAGAAATAGCTGAAGGAATATTCATTTTCTTAGACGAAATTATATTATTTGGAATTATAGAATTTGAAAAATCTGAAAGATTTTTAAAACCAAGATAATCCAACATTTCCTCTACTTCATTAGATGATGGGCCAATATGTCGATTAAGGAATTTGTCGGGATGCAATGATTCTTTCATAAATAAATATTAGGTAGTATGACGAATGGAGATTATGAGTGTTTGGTTAGTTTTTAAGCATCAGTTCTATTTATTTGCCCATCCCTAACTAGCTATCTCCATGGTAAGGAATGCCATTAGGCTTTTCACCGTGGAAGAAGCTAACAGTCTGTTAGGATTGATTGCTCCCATGCTCAATGAATTGTGTGAGTATTCTGTACGTCAAGAAATGCTAGAGGAGCAACTCGAAGAAATTATGGAAGAAGTTCGTGATGACTATAGGGCCGCATTGAAACCAGGTTGGGAGGAACTACAGGTAGAACTCGAAAATAATACTAATTATGTAAA
>Ga0066863_10000633_pt1 | contig 17196 bp, 15 predicted proteins | sample ETN02SmetaG_2_FD_65495 | JGI IMG/M metagenome (GOLD analysis project Ga0066863, IMG submission 65495) | Marine microbial and viral communities from oxygen minimum zone, Eastern Pacific Ocean - ETNP2014F10-02SV253 | ecosystem: Environmental > Aquatic > Marine > Oceanic ...
GTGGCTACTTTTTCAACATGTTTTGGAGCTCCATTTATGCCTCAATATCCTACTGCATATGCTGAACTTTTGGGTAAAAAATTAAAAACGCATAATGCTCAGGCATGGTTGGTAAACACTGGATGGAGTGGTGGTGCATATGGCACTGGCGAAAGAATCGATTTACCAATAACTAGAAGGATGTTAACTGCTATTTTAGAAGATGAATTAGAAGAATCTAATTTTATTCCAGATCCAAATTTTAAAATATTAGTCCCTGAAAAAGTACCTGGTGTTGATTCACAAATACTAAACCCAAGAAATACATGGAATGATAAGGAAGCTTATGATGCTAAAGCTAAAGAATTAATTACTCTTTTCAAAAATAACTTTGTCAAATATGAAAGCTTTGGAAATTATTCAAAAGCTGGACCTGATTAAAGATATTCAGAAACTAATTCTCTCTCAGAAACCAACTCATCATTTGTTTTAGATAAAGCTTTTTTGGCAAAATCATCATGCTCATAACTGTCAACTACTTCATATGTGCCTGGAGATACAGTACGTACTGGCATACCTGCCCAAACACCATCTGCGAAACCATACTGACCTTGACTACAAACTACTATTGAGTGTATCTCGTCACTTACTGTGTATAAACTTTGTACATGATTAATTAATGCATTTGCTGCAGAAGCTGCACTAGAAAGACCCCTAGCCTTGATAATGGCCGCACCTCTTTTTCCCACTCCTGGTATGTATTCATTTTTCAACCAATTATCATCTATAATTAGATCAGTAGCGGAATTACCTGATATCGAGGTGTTTGAATAATCTGGAAACATTGTTGGACTATGATTACCAAAAATAGCAAGGCCTTGGACTTCATCAATAACTACATTAGCTTTTTTGGCTAACATAGATACGGCCCTATTTTGGTCTAAACGAGTCATCGCTGTAAATCTGCTATTATCAAAACGATCCGATTGAGATGCTGCAATCATGCAATTGGTATTACATGGATTTCCAACTACTATGATTCTACAGTCATCTGCTGCACTTTCAGCAATAGCTTTTCCTTGACCAACAAATATTTTACCATTATCTCTCAATAAATCTGAACGTTCCATTCCAGGTCCTCTTGGCTTACTACCAACCAAAAGGCAAAGATTAGCATCTTTGAAAGCTTCATTTGCATCCGAAGTTACAACAACTCCTTCTAGTAAAGGAAATGCACAATCATCAAGTTCCATAGCCACTCCTTTCAGAGCTTCTAGGGCTGGAGGAATCTCAAGAAGTTGTAAGATAATTTTTGAATTTGGACCAAACATCTCTCCCGCAGCAATTCTAGGAAGCAAACTGTATCCTATTTGTCCTGCTGCACCAGTTACTGCAATACGTATTGTACTCATGTATATCACTAGTAAATGGGGATGATAAAATTAACACCTATGTAACCTAAATGCCCAAAACCCTTTTAGAGTGCCTACTTGCTGAAAGGATATGAGTATGCCGATAACTGATGTAAAGAAATATGACATTAACAGGAGAATATATTTGCCTAAATGGGTTGAAGAGGATTTAGGCCTTGTTCCTGGTGAATGTTATGTTACATTTATTCAGAGAGGGGAAAATATAGTAATAAAGAAAGTTAGTATTAGTGTTGATTAAATCGTTTCTTTAAGCCATTTTAAATCACTCTGATAAAGCATTCTTATGTCATTAATATCTAAATGGAGCATTGCAAGCCTTTCTAATCCTAAGCCCCAAGCAAGAACTGGACAATCTATACCAAATGGTGCAGTAACTTCAGGTCTAAAGATTCCAGCCCCTCCTAATTCAAGCCATTTGTCCCCAAATTTAACTTCTACTTCAAGTGATGGTTCAGTATAAGGAAAATAAGCTGGTCTAACTCTAATATCATTGAAGCCCATTCTTCTATAAAATTCTTTCAAAACTCCAATTAACATTCCAAAATTTGCATCAGGCTCTACAATAATTCCTTCAACTTGTGTAAATTCAGGTAAATGAGTAGAATCTAACGCTTCTCTTCTAAATACTCTACCAACACTAAAAACTCGGGCTGGAGGTGTTGGATTATTAGATAAGTATCGAATAGTTCCAACTGTAGTATGTGTTCTAAGAAGTGCCTGTTGGGCCGTTTCTTTACTCCAATTAGTGCCCCATCCTTTAGAACCTGTAGCTCCCCCATCTTCATGTATTTCCTTCACTGCATCGACTATCTCTTTTTCATTAATTACAAAAGAGGCAGGTTCAGACAAATAAAATGTATCTTGCAATTCCCGTGCAGGATGATCCTGAGGGATAAACAAAGCATCCATATTCCAGAAAGCTGATTCCACATAATCTCCTTCTATTTCTGTGAAACCCATTTGTAAAAAAATACTGCGAATTTCTTCTGTAAATCTAGTTAATGGATGAAGTGTAGAAAAATCACTAACTTCAACCTTAGTTTCAACTCCATACTTTTGAAAAGATTTATCTTTCCATTCACCTGATTGAATTAACTCTGGAGTTAAATCACCAATCAAATTTTCATCTAAACTTTCTAAATTAAAATCATTTCCCTCTCCTGTTAAAGTAAAGGTTCTTTCAACTTCCTCTTTGACACTTAAAAGTTGTCTTCCCTTGAGTAATTTTAGTGCTTCTTGATCTATCTCTTTTTCAGATAATGAAGACTTACTAAGTTTCACAAGCAATGGTTCATCTGAAGTTTCATCTAGATTCCCCGTTGGAATTAACTTCAAACCATCCTCTGTTTTTTCTAAATCTGCAAAATTCTTTCTTTTTAACCAACCGATAACTACTTTGCTTTCATCATCATCTAAAGGAAGTTCAGATAATAGTGAATCGCCCACTTGATTGAGCCACTCCACAGCTCGTCTTTCGGGTAAACCTTGCTCTGCATATCTTTTACCTTCCTCATTTGTAAAATAGAATTTAGTTGAAATCTCAGATATCTCTACCAAACCTTTGCTTCTTAGCCAGGAAGCTGCAGACATAGTCTCTTTTTCCCCAAGGCCTGATTCCATTGAAGCTGCTTCAGGGGAAAGAGTTCCAGTCTTAAGAACCTTCAGTAATTTTACTTCGTTTATAGATAAGTCCACAATTAGGGATAGATAGGGTGTTTATTAATTTGTTCTAAAGCCAAAGTTTTCCAATTCACTTACTACTTCCTTAAAAACTGAATCTGCTTCTTTATTTGTAGTATTAACTACTATGTCATATCCACTTAAATTTCCATAGTCAAACCCATACAAGGATGAATACCTATCTCTATCATCTTCATCACGACTTTGATTATCAACAAATTTTTGTATAACTTCATTGCTATCAGGTAAATCTAAATTATATATTTCATCCTGCAGCGATTGCAGTGTACTATAATCTACATCAGGAACATTTGCCAAACCTTTCAGATATGCAGCCTCACCTATCTCTCTACGAAGAAAGCGAAGTGCTTGTTCTCTTATTGAACATTGAAAATATATTCGAACTAGATGGTTCTTACCTAATTCTTGCATGAAACTTCCCATATATGCTGGTTGCCTTCCCTCAATAACTCCAAGATTAGTCTCTATACTTTTTCCAGAAATCATTTCACATGTTTTGTAATCTATCTCCACATCAATACCTCTTTCAGTCAGTAATAACTTAGCTTGTTCTGCAACGGTTATTCCTTTTTTAGCTGCAACTTCTCGAAATAAATTTCCCACTGAATAAAAAGTACCCCTATAATGTTCTGCCAAATTTTTAGCTTGTGTGGATTTTCCAGTTAACTGATCACCTGCAATCAAAATCATTGGTTTATCAGTTATATTCTCTCTAAGATTCGTTATAGAATCTGAACCAATATATTCTTTGAAAGCTTTTTCTATTCCAACTATATATTCCACAAACTTAGTTCTTACTAGTACTATTTACCTGTTTTCATTAGCATTCAAACTTAGATTCTAAATGTCCAGTCAATGGATCACCAAAATCAATGACTCTACCATCCCAATCTTCTTCTGCAATTAAAGCAATTAGACTATTAGGAGCTTCATCAATTATCTTCCAACCTAACTCTGATGCTAAAGCATTCGAAAAATTTAGAATCTCATCATAATTTAGCATATTTTCCTGGCTTAAACGCTTACGTGCTGGACCTAAATGCATATATGATTTAACTTCAATCATTACTCTTTCCCCTGCCATTTTAATCAACTTAGCATAACCTGCTACATCAAAATCATTCCAACCTTTGACAACTGTCATTCGAAGAACTTTACGCGTATCTAATCCATCCATTAGCTTCAAAGTTCCTTTTATTTTATCCCAAAAATTAGGAACTAGTGGAACATCTATTCTTTTCCATGTTCTTTCATCCGGTGCATCTAGAGACATATACAATTGTGTAGGTAATGAATCTTCGTCTCTAAGTCTTTCAATCATTTCAGGATGTAATCCATTTGTTACTAAAAATGAAGAAATCTTACGCACCTTAAGTTCACGAAGCATTTCTGGAAGACGTTTGTAAAGGGTAGGTTCTCCTGTTAATGAGATAGCAAAATGGCGGACCGTTTGTGATTCAAGAAATTTCTGGCTATCTACTTTGGGATTGCCTCCAAAACCTGAAAGTTTCCGAAGATGACCTTCAATAGAACCTTGTACAACATCTGCTGGTTCATCATTGGCATAGTCCATCAAATCTTGTTTTCCTGAAAACATTTCATTCACTCTCCAACAATAAATACACTTTTGATCGCAAGCTACTGCCGCAGGTGTCATTTGTGTGCACTGATGTGATCGGATACCATAGAATTTTTGTTTATAACAACCTGCAACATCATCTTTAAGAACTTTTTTAGTCCAGCCACATATTTCAACTGCAGAGTGGTTACCAACTATTTCATATGATGCTTTCTCTAAAGCCTGCTTATATTCATCTGTAAAAAGAAGATTACTTTCTTCACCATCAGCTTCTCTTAAATTTTCCTTAGGACCTTGATCTTCAATTTTATCTTTTGCATTTGTATCCATCATACTTCAACAATCTCCCTAATATCTTCAAATTCCCAAGTATAATATTTAAGGGATATTGTATATTTTATCTCTTCTGGATTGGCTACAGCACCTACACTCTCTGATGTGTATGTGAATTTGCCTCCCATCCATTCACCTGGAGTTTCATATGATTGTACAAAACCTTCTGCACTATCTGCAGTATCTGAAACGGTTTCAGGTAATTGATTAACAACCCAAGTGGTTTCAATTGTTCCACCACCTCCACCACTACCTTGAGATTCACCTACTGTGTTGTTCTCCGAGGATACATCAAATGTAACTTGACGCCCTCCAAGGCCACCACCTTCTGCATCCCAGAGTACTTGGACCTCTATGTGTGAGATTCGTAATTCAGAAATATAATTCCAGTCTATATCATCCATTATGTAACCAAATTCAACAAACTCACCCTCATTACTTAATGTTCCATCAAATGAAGGTCCTGTCATTTCTGTTAAGACTACATCTGCTGTAAATGCTTTTGTTCCTCCTAACTCTGACACTATAATCGAATTTGCAGCTGATGAAAAAGTAACCATTAACATTAGTATTATTACTATAAAACCTATAACTCCGGAAACTAATCTTCCAGTCACTGTAAAACCAACACTACCTGATCCAATATGGTACAACTCTTTATTGTTGTATTTCTCGAAGCGAGACAAATTATCGGACAAAGTATCTGCCATACTCATTAGTGTGCTAATGTATTGCCTTTATTTAGCTTTCAGTTCAAATTTATGAACAGCCAGTTGTAGAACCACAACTTACGCATTTCAAGCAACTGCCATTTGAGACTAAAGTAAATTGCCCACATTCTGGACAAGGATCACCCTCAAAACCAAACTTTTCTGCTTCTTTAACTATTGTGCTGTCACCTGACAATAATGGTGCATTTGTTGTTGATAAATCAGTTACAGTTGATTGAAATGAGGATGTGTCCACATTGGCTACGTCCATATCATCCAATGTTAATTGAATTTCATGACCATCTACAGCCTCTCCTGAAGGTGTAAGGCCTGAATTCAGATTCTGCTCGGTTTCAGCTTCTCCTTCACTTCTCACTATATCTGGTTTCAAATCTTCTGGCTTAACATGAGCTAAATCATTTCTATTCAAATAATTAACTGCTAAGTCTCTGAATATATAGTCTAAAATACTTGTGGACATCTTGATTCTTTCATTACCTACTACTGGGCCATTAGGCTCAAATCTAGTGAAAACGAAAGCATCTACAAATTCCTTAAGAGGAACACCGTGCTGCAACCCAAGGCTTACTGCAATTGCAAAAGCATTTGTTAAAGCTTTGAAAGCTGCGCCTTCTTTGTGCATATCAATGAACACCTCACCCAAAGTACCATCTGCATATTCACCAGTATGCAAGTAGACATTATGGCCTCCGATCTTTGCTTTTTGAATATATCCCTGCCTCTTATTAGGTAATTTTCTTCTTTGAGCAATATACCTAGTAACTATTTTGCGTGCAAGTGGAACTGCATCTGGCGTTGGAAGTGCCTTAGCCATAGCCTCTACTGCTTGTTCAGTATTAACCAAAGTATCAGATACCATTTCTTCTTCTTCAATATCAACTTTCAAAACAGTTCCAGACATTAGTGGTTGACTCAATTTCGAGCCATCTCTGTACAATGCATTAGCCTTAATCATAGCTCTCCAAGAATCCATGTAAACCTCTTTAATATCCTCAATTGTTGATTCATGAGGCATATTGATTGTTTTTGATATTGCCCCTGAAATGAAGGGTTGAGCTGCAGCCATCATATTGATGTGAGCGCTCCAACCAATAAAACGCGTTCCATATTGTCCACATTTATTTGCACAATCAAAAACTGCTAAATCATTATCTTTTATATGAGGTGCACCTTCTATTGTTAATCTACCAAAAACTACATCATTAGCCTCTGTAATTTGTTCAGTAGTATAACCTAAATGAGTAAGTAAATCAAAATTCCAATCATCTAAAAATTCTTTCTCAACACGTAATTTCTCAGTACAAAAATCTATACCTACCTTAGAAGGAGTAACAAGTAGACCTAATGAAGTGAAATTACTTATTTCAGATTCTAAAGAATCAACTATATCATTAGTTAAACCTTTTCTAATTAATGATTCTCTATTAATTCCTGGAGAATTTTCAAATGTGCCAGTACCAATGACATAATCCACTATCTCTTTAGATTGTACTGAATCATAGCCCAAACGATCTAGTGCAACTGGAACTGCTTGATTAATTATTCTAAGCATACCTCCGCCTGCCAGAGTTTTGAACTTTACTAAAGCAAAATCAGGCTCAATACCTGTAGTATCGCAGTCCATTACAATACCAATTGTACCTGTCGGTGCAATTACCGTAGCTTGGGCATTTCTAAATCCAAATTTCTCACCACCATCAATAACTTTATCCCAACAATTTTGTGCTGCAGAAAGTAAATATTCTGGACAATAATTTGGGTCAATTCCTCTTGGTGTCACAGTCAAACCCTCATATTCCTCAGAAGGCACATTATAGGCTGCCCGCCTATGATTTCTCATAACTCTTAGCATATTATCTTTGTTATTTTCATACCTTGGGAATGGCCCCTGCACAGAGGACATCTCTGCACTTGTTGCATAGGAAACTCCACCTAATATTGATGTTAAAGCACCACAAATTGAAGTAGCTCTATTATCATCATAAGGAATACCCATACGCATCAGCAATGAACCAATATTAGCATATCCCAAACCTAATGTCCTATAATCATAACTCCTCTGGGCAATTGCCTCTGAAGGAAATTGAGCCATTAATACTGAGATTTCTAGCGCTACTGTCCATAGTCTTATGGCATGACTATATTTTTCAGTATCAAATTTGGTAGTTTCTCCATCATAAAATTTAACCAAATTAAGACTAGCTAAATTACATGCTGTATCATCTAAAAACATATACTCTGAACAAGGATTACTGCCATTTATAGGACCATCATCAGAGCAAGTATGCCACTCATTTATGGTGGTATCATACTGTAAACCAGGATCTGCACAAGACCAGGCTGCCTTAGATATTTTATTCCAAAGATCATTGGCTGGAATTGATTTGCAAGGTTTTGGGTCTCGATTTTCATCTTCTGCATCATCTAACTCAGTTCTCCAGAATAAATCCCAATCTCCCTCATCAAGAACTGCCTGCATGAAATCATTGCTAACCCTTACTGAATTGTTACTATTTTGACCTGAAACGGTTGAATATGCATCTCCTTCCCAAGAGGTATCATATGTTTCAATGTCCATATGAGTATAGCCTTGCTCTCCTAATTCCAATACTCTTGCAATTATATTCTCTGGCACATAGGCCTGCATTGCAATACTGATAGCTTTAGCCAAAGGCCTATTCTTGCGTTGGTTAAACTTTGAATCTTCATCTGGATGTGCTTCTATTGCAGCTAGTATTTCATTCGCATGATTTTGAAGATGTTGGGAACCTGAAACTAATGCAGCTACTTTCTCTTCCTCGGTCAATTTCCAATCAATAAAAGCTTCAATATCTGGGTGATCCATATCCAAACTTACCATTTTTGCAGCTCGCCTAGTTGTACCTCCAGATTTTATTGCCCCAGCAGCTCTATCACCTATACGTAGGAAAGACATAAGACCTGATGACATTCCACCACCGGAAAGTGGTTCTCCATCTCCCCTAATTTTTGAGAAATTACTGCCAGTACCTGAACCAAACTTGAACAAACGAGCCTCGCGTGTCCATAAGTCCATAATTCCACCTTCATTCACTAAATCATCAGATACCGACTGAATGAAGCAAGCATGCGGCTGTGGATGCTCGTATGCATTCACTGATCGCTCTAATTCATCAGTCTTAGGATTTACAAAATAATGGCCTTGAGCAGGACCTTCGATTCCATAAGCCCAATTCAAACCTGTGTTAAACCACTGAGGTGAATTTGGAGAAACCATCTGAAATGCAAGCATAAAGCACATCTCATCAAAATAGGACTTTGCATCCTCTTCACTTGCAAAATAACCATGTTTCCATCCCCAGTATGTCCAAGTCCCTGCTAAACGTCTAAATGTTTGTTTACCATCAACTTCTTCACCGAACTTCTCAGATTCTGGTAAATCCTCCATAGCCTTGAGATCTGGAACGCTCTTCTGAAGCCAAGTCGGAACTGCTTTCTCCTTAACTTTTCTAAGTTTTTTAGGAATTCCTGCTTTTCTAAGATATTTTTGAGCAAGAACATTAGACGCAACCTGACTATAATTATCAGGAAGTGTAACGCCTTTCATAGAAAAAGCAACCGTTCCATCAAAATTTCTTATTTCAACATCTTTCTTTGACCAGGATAGTTTATCAAAAGGATCTTTTCCATTTTCTGTGAAATGCCTAGATATTTTTAATGCATTAGCTTTGGCTGGCAACTAGGCCACCCCCAAAGGTGGCGAAAATGACTCATCATTTACAAAAATTTGATTTAATTTCATGATTTTCTGCCATTAAGCAAGCATATAATAAGTATTTCATACGTTTAGAAAAAATACAAAAAGTTCCATTTTTAGGTGTACGTCTACTCCAAAAATGGACAAAAAAGAGTAGAACCTGTCAAAAAACAAGTGTTGGTTCCACAAATTTAAGGATAAAATGTCTTAAAAATAGACATACGTTAATTGCCGTAATAATAGAATTATAAAAAAATCATCGAGTACCTATTGTTTCGCGCCAATCCAAACCTACTGTTCTAAGTCCTATCTTGCAAACGGGAGGGAATACTCGTTTGTGTATTGATGCACTGATTAAACCTTGGATTTTCTCTATTTTTTTAACTGAGAAACCTGTTTTTACAGCTATTTTTGAAACTGATGAAAATCTTTCCAACTCAAAAAGAATTTTGTCAAGTTCCAAATAGCTAAGACCAATATCAGATTCATCTGTTTGACCTGGCCATAATTCTGCAGTGGGTTTGCGCTCTAAAATTTCTAAAGGGACATTCAATAATTTACCTAATTTGAAAATCTGGGATTTATAGAGATCGCCTATTGGAAGAAAATCTGTGCCTCCATCTCCCCATTTAGTATAGTATCCAATCAAGAGTTCGGATTTATTAGAAGTTCCTATCACTAAACTGTTGGATGAAAAACCGTGACCATATAATAGTGACATTCTTATTCTTGAATGCAAATTTCCTTCCGATGATTTTTCAGAAAAGGAAGATGATGAATCTTTGTATGATAAAACGATATCTGTAATGTTAATTGTTACTGTTTTGACACTTAATGATTCTGCATGACCTTTTGCTAAGGTGACTGATTCAGTCTCATTAAAAGGCATAATCAAACCAGTTACTTTTTCTGAACCTAATGCTGAAACTGCTAATGACAAGGTCACTGCTGAATCAAGGCCTCCGGATAAACCTAAGACTACTCCATCTGATTCTGCATCTGCAACTCTCGATTTGATGAAATTAATAATTATCTCAACAGTATCTGGAAATATGTTCACTATATGCGTAAAAGGAGGGTGTAATTTAAATTTAACAATATTATATTATTACGGCCCTATCAGAGACTATGCATTTAGCGTTGGGACAAGTTCCTGTAATTCTTGGAAATGTAAATGAAAATCTAAAAATAATGGAAAATGCCATTGAGGAAGCAAAAACTAAAAGTAAAAAAAATATAGACTTAATTGCATTTCCTGAATTATTCATTACAGGATATAATCTAAAAGACAATTATAATTCAGTATCTGAGAAAATACCTGGTAAAGGTCCGGCACAAGAAGGAGTCCATTCCTTGGCTAAGAAACATGATATAACCATTCTTACAGGAATTGTTGAAAGGGCAAAAAAGTCATTATTTAATTCAGCTGTAATTATTGGACCTGAGGGATACATTGGCCATTGTAGAAAGCAATACCTGCCAAATTTTGGTCCTTTTGAGGAAAAGACCTTTTTTGGAGAGGGAAATGAAAGTCATGTTTTTGAAACAAAATTCGGAAATATTGGAGTTCAAATATGTTATGACCTGTTTTTTCCTGACGTTTCCATGAAAATGGCACAAGAAGGTGCAGACATTATCATAAATTTAGCTGCCAGTCCGACTACTTCACGCCCTCTTTTCCATAGAGTATTACCTGCAAGAGCTATTGAAACTACATGCTATTACGGGTTTGTAAATAATATTGGGACACAAGGCAATTTGGTGTTTGCAGGCGAATCATGTATTTTTGATCCAAGAGGAAAAATAATGATGGAAATTGAAAAGTTTAAGGAAGGAACCATTGTTTGTGAGATTCCACTTGAAAATGTTCAAAAATACCGAGATGCAAGGCCTGTTCTTAGAGACTCTATGAACAAAGATAAATTTTTTATTCAGCCCCAATGAAATGTAGTATGTACGATGTAGCTGTTATAGGACAAGGACCTGCTGGTGGAATGGCTGCATTAAGGCTATCTGAAGCAGGCCATTCCGTTGTTGCTTTTGATCGTAAAAAACGTGTTGGGGACCCCATACATTGTGGGGAAGGTCTAGGGAAAATTGCTCTAGAACATGCAAATTATCCAGTTGGAGATTGGGCTATAAGAGAAGTTGAAGGCAATCGAATTAGAATGCCAAATGGAAAATCCGTTGGATTAATGTCTCCTGGCTATTCTATTCATAGATGGGGCCTAGACCAGAGTATTTCAGATGATGCCGTAGATGCTGGAACCACTAGGCATGAGGGCGTCAGAGTAACCAAAGTTAATCGGGACAAAGATGGATGGAAACTTTCATCAAAAGATGGCGAGGTTGCTAAGGCAAAGCAATTGGTAGTTGCAGAGGGGCGTGTGCCAAATATAGTGACACAAGTGGGCCTAAAAGGCAATGAAAAATTGAGACTATTGCCTGGATTACAATATAAATTTAAGAGAAGCGATGTAGACTTTCCTGACACCGATTATTTTGATTTCTATATAGATCCTAGATATGCAGATGGTTACATCTGGGTTTTTCCAAGAGATGATATTTTTAATGTTGGAATTGTAGCTACAAATGGTCCAAAAGCTGGCTTAGATTATTTTTGTAAAGAACATATGAATGTTGATCCGAATAAAAGAATAGAAAATGAATTAGGACATCGTCAGAATGGTGGATTAATTCCAAGAGATGGTCCTATTCCATTTTTCTCTACAAAGGACGCATATGTTGTGGGCGACGCTGCTGGACTAACTAATCCTATAACCAAAGGTGGAGTTCACGTAGGAATGTTGTCTGGCCAATATGCTGCAATTGCAATACAAAATGAATTAGGAACTGGGAAATTATATCCGCCTTCTCATTCTGTTAATTGCCATGAATTACGAGGTGAATATTGGGAAAAATGTGAGAAGGCATTACACCCAGATTTGGAATCGCACGTATGGTATGATAGAATTATGAAGAGACAACCATGGACTCAACAAAAATTTGTTGATCAATCCAAATTAATTTATTCTTTAGACAAACGAATCTTAAATTTAATAGGTGAAATATATGATGGAAATAATTACTCAAAATTACCTTGGCTAAAAATGCTGCGTGTTTTAATTAAAAATCCTGATTTATTACCAATGGCTGGAAAACTTCTCAAAATTAAAGCAAGTCTAAAAGTTACTGAAACTTATGGTTGGTAAGTAATCATTACTGAAGTTTGTTTAGGTTCATACTTGTGTTTCCCAAATAGCTCTTCTTCGATTACTTCCTCAAAAATTATTTCGTTCATTGATTTATATTTACCATAAAAATCATTAGGTACTGGATATGTCTGAAATTTATAATCAAAATTATCATACAAATTTGCTCCAATCCATAACATGCCTCCAGGATTCAATAATTTTAGAATTCTATCAACTATAGATCTCTGTTTTCTTAAATCAAAACAACCTATAACTCCATACAATATGACCAAGTCAAACTTGTTGTCTCCTTTATCCAAATAGTCAATTAAATCTCCACGATAAAAATTACCAGAAGGAACGTTTTTCTTTGCCTGACGTATATTTAATCTGATTAAATCAACCCCAAAGGCATTCGAATTAAATTTTTCCACTGCAATTTTTAACATTGTTCCTGTACCGCAGCCCAAATCAAGAACATTTTTGCCATCTAAATCCAAACTTTTGTGCTTAACAACAGTAGAAACCATATTCTCTAAATCTGAACTATTAAGCTTTAACCAAACTGCGCCAGGTTCCTTAGAAAAAAAGTTTCGCAAGGAATATAAATTCATTACTACCTTAATATGGAAAAAATTTTTCAGAAAATGAAACATTAGAGATTGAACTCCATACCTTCTTCTCCAACTTCCCAACCCATTTGCTCAACCTTTTGATATTCTTCAGAATCTCTATAATGAAGTGGATTTGTATGGTTAAGATGTATAAAAATTATTCTAGGATCTCCAGTTTGCTTTTTGCCTAATATTTCTAACGTATCTACAACTGGAGGGTGGGGGACATCAGATTGAACTCTTCCTTTGAGTTCATCTAAATTCCAAAAGGTACCATCTAAGAGGACTATATCTGCATCTAGTGAAGAAAACCATTCCCTAGGATTTTTATAACCTACAAAATTCAAAGTTTTATTCCAATTGTCATGATCTGGTAGGAACAATAAATTATTATCATTTCCTTTAAAAAGAATAGAATGAGTGTCAAAATCTTGCGATCTGTGAGGGACTTCTATAGGCATTATATTATCTAAATTAAATTTATCCAAAATCAAGTTACCTCTATCAAATAATTTCTCCCAAATTGGATGAGATTTTACATAATCAGCTACAGAATCAGAACATCTTAATTTTATACCATTAGAATTTAACGACTCTTTACCGAATTGACCTAAACCTTCTATGTGACCTAAATGTCCATGTGTTAACCATATCTCCGAAATTTTAGAGGTCTTAATGGAAGATAACTGTGCCTCAAGGCATCTAGTTACTTCTACAATTCCTACTTCATCACCATGCAATCCCAATGAAACTGGCATTCTCGAGAGTTTTGTGTTTTCCCTAGCATCTGTACAACATCTTTCATTGCAACCTAGTTGAGGACGTCCTGCATCCTGCGCATTTCCGAGTAACGTTATTTTATTGTACATTTTGAAGTTCTTTTCTTAGCCATTCTCGTGGTAATGCTCTACCAAGTCCTTCATCTGTTCTTTCAGGATGCCATTGTACTGCAAACCAGGGTAATGATTCATGTTTGACTGCTTCAATCATCCCATCAGATGATTTTGAAAGAATTTGGAGATCTTGACCTAATTTCCTAACTCCTTGGTGATGATGACTGGTAACTTCAAATTCTTTACCTTCCATTTCTGTCCAATGAGGTGTGTCGCCAATCGGAGGTTCTCCACCCTCTCCATCTCTATGCATAGATCCATCGAAGCCTCCTTGACCTATATCTGGCCATAATGTTCCTTCAAGATACACATTTATCACTTGTAATCCTCTACAAATTCCCAATACGGGCATTTTAATTTCTTCAGCTTTCCTAAGTAGGGCTAATTCTAACTCATCTCTATCTTCTTTAACTCCACCTATAAGTAAATCCTTAGTTTGAGAACCATATGCTCCACTCTTAATTCCCATATCTCCACCACCTGATAAAACTAAAACATCAAATTTCTCTAAATCATTAACCGATTGAATTCGTTCAGGATTGCCTTCTGCCTCTTCAATAAATGCTCCATATCTAGGGAAATAACTATCAGAACTTAAGGTTAAAGCAGTTAATTTCATTAAATTCCGAACACACTGTCCTAATTATTATTTTAGAAGACTTCTAGAAACATTGAATATGATAAAAGAAACATTACTATAGCAATTATAATATCTAAAATCTGCCATGCTCTCTTAGAACTCATTAACGGAGATAACGCTCTAGCTCCAAAAGCTAACGAAAAAAAGAAAATGACACTGGCTAGACAAGCACCCAAACCAAATTGAATAGTATCTTCAAAACGAATAGAAACTGTACCAATCAGAATCAAAGTATCAATGTACACATGAGGATTTAACCATGTCAATACTGCACAATTGGTTAAGACTAGTTTGAGGTCAGATTCCTCTTCATTTGAAGCTTCAAGAAAACTATCGGCCATATATGCTCCTTTCAATCTAAGAATGCCGTAGCCAGATAACCAAATTCCACCAATTATGAACATGTATTGTGAAAAATCATCAAAAACGGAAATTATAGAGCCAAAACCAAAAATACCTAATAATATCAAAATAATATCTGATGTAGCGCAAAAAACAGCTATTGGAAAAACATGTTGCCTTAGTAATCCCTGACGTAGAACAAATGCATTCTGTGGACCTATTGCTAAAATTAGTGAAAAACTAAGTAAAAAACCTGAAACAAAGGCAGCATTCAAGATTCACTGTCTATTGGAACCCACTTTTCTTGACCGGTCTTAGGATCGATTATTTTCTTGACTGGTTGTCCTTTAATGAAAGCCTTAAACTCTTTTGGCATAATTTTATAGAAAAAGCACTGTATTAGTATTTTACTACTATATTAAACTAAAACTGCAGTCATAAAACCGTACTCTGAATCAATTATCTTCACATCATAGAATTCGCCGAGTGGCAATTCTTCTTTCAAAATGATTGGACGATAATTATCATCTCTGCAAAGAGTACTACCGCTTCTTTGATTCTCAACCGTTAAAATGGAAGTTTGCCTTCCTACAAATCTCTTAAAACTTTTAGCTCCCAATTCCTTTCTAAGATTTGTTAATTCTCGTGAACGTGTTTTTACAATACGGCCGTCAATTCTATTGTATCTAGAAGCAGGTGTCCCTTTCCTAGGTGAAAAACGTGTAACATTTACCAAATCTGGAGATAATTGATTTAATAATTTCACAGTTTCTTGATGATCCTCATCAGTCTCTCCTGGAAATCCAGTTATAATATCGGTAATAATCATCATTTCAGGATAATGCTCTCGGAAGACTTCAACTACTTCCCAAAATTCTTCAAGTGTATGATCTCTTGTCATGGAATCTAGTATCTTTTGTGATCCTGATTGTATAGGTAAATGCATAAATTTGTAAGTTCTAGAATCTCCCCATGCTTCTGCCATTTCTTTTGAACGACCTGCGACAAGCATTGGATTTAACATTCCTACTCTAAGTCTAAAATCACCTTCCAAGTGTGATAATTCATTCAGCAATAACTCAAGACTAGAATCTGTATCTGCTCCAAAAGCCCCATTATCTTGAGAAGTGAGAAGCAATTCTTTACTTCCTGAATCTATAGCATACTGAGCCTTGAAGAATATGTCATTTACTGAACGTGATTTTACTCTACCTCTTGCCTTTAATGTTGCACAATAAGTGCATCGACCAAGACAACCTGAGGAAATAGGCAAAATTGCTGAAAATGAAGTCTCTAATGTCTCTGGTTTACAACCCCCTCTACCTATCAAATCACCTAAGCCATCAATATCACCTGGTGAAACTAAAGGCGCATTGGGAAATTTAGAATTCAAAATCTTAGTATCTGCTGTAGCCATACATCCACTTACGATTACATTCTTTCCTTGATCCATCAATTCTGATATGCGCTTTTCCATTCTATTTTGAGTAGATTCAATAACTGTGCATGTCCCAAGTACAACGGTTTCAGCTGCGGCTGAATCTGTTGCAAGTTCATGACCTAATTGATTAGCATGCTCTCTCATCTCAAGGGTTTCACCCTGATTTGCTGTGCATCCATAACCTTCAAACCAAATTGTCACATTTTGTCAACAAATCCCCTAATTAAGACCCTTCCTGTGCACACATTGTGCTGATAAATCTAGAGGGAATTGATGGTTGTGGGAAATCTACACAAAGTCAATTTTTAATGGATAAGTTTAAGGAAAACAACCAAGAAACCATACTGCTGAAAGAACCAACAAATGGAAAATATGGCAAAAAACTTTGGGAAATGCTAAGTGGGAAAATAAGTGCTACCACAGAGCAAATTTTAGAACTGTTTGTAATGGACCGAAAAGAGCACGTTGAACAAAAAATAAATCCTGCTCTCGATGAAGGTAAAATTGTTCTTATGGATCGATATTATTATTCCACAATGGCATATCAGGCTGCAGCTGGAATTGACGTAGACAGAATAAG
>Ga0066863_10000647_pt1 | contig 16917 bp, 18 predicted proteins | sample ETN02SmetaG_2_FD_65495 | JGI IMG/M metagenome (GOLD analysis project Ga0066863, IMG submission 65495) | Marine microbial and viral communities from oxygen minimum zone, Eastern Pacific Ocean - ETNP2014F10-02SV253 | ecosystem: Environmental > Aquatic > Marine > Oceanic ...
TGCCATATTGCATGCCAGACGAAGATATTCCATGAATATAAATAGATTGTGCTCGATTGTATGTGTTTGTATTAATAATTTCATTAGAAATGCCAATTGAATATTGATTAATCGTGTTCACGCTATAAGATGATGGCATCCTAATTAGGGATCCTGGTCTTGAAAAAGAAATACGTGTATTGGTTAGTGCAAAAGATGCGAAACAAAAAATAAAAAGAACATATAAAAAATATTTGAATGTTTTATTAAGCATTGAAATATTTTTTAATCAAATTGATTATTCATATTCTTCATAGTCGATATTATAGGTCCAGCTCATTACTGTCCCAAAATTTTGTGGCACATATAATTCAAAAGAGGCTTGAGACTTTGGGCTTAAACTATTTAGTGAAACCATTGTGCTGTCTTCCGGGTTTAAATAATGTGTTTCTCCATTAACAAAAACCGAAAATGTTTTTGGGTCTAGCTTTTGAGACCAATCTCTATATAGGGTAATGTTTAGTTTAACAAAATCTGCTCTTTTACCCCCAATGTTTTTTACATTGCCTGATAATTTTGTATCTCCGTTGTCATCATTGTATGATGTAATATTGCCCAATAAAATCACCTCTGCTGGCTTATTATATAATAGGGACCCATCTTCAACGCTCATAGCGCTTTGACTTATTGCAATATCTGGAAATACAACCGCCTCTTCTTCTTCGGGCATTTGATGTGAGACAACTCTAACTATTTGACTTCTGTCAATGTTTAGTTTTCCTATTAATGTTTCCAGTGTAACAAAATCCTGATCTTGATAAATGATGTTTCCATAATAAATTGTTCCGCTTTGCATAAGGACTTCTTGATTATAGATACCAATCGAAGAGCCCAAAAGCTCCGCGTTAGACACTGCCTGTTGGTTTTCAAGCTGTTTACTTAATGATTTAATCACTGATCTTAGGTTTTGTATTTCAGCTTTATTGGTATGTAATTCAGATTGGATTTCTGTAATAAAGATATTTTCTTTATTTAAATCCATATCAACCGCCTCCTGCTTATAATTGCTCTCCTGATTCAAGCTTTGCAAATACTCGTTTTTTTCATTTTTTTCTGGTTGGTTTTTTGGTTTTTCTGAAGATGCAGATGGAGATGCACATTGATATGCAAAAAATAGAATAAATAAATATAAGAAGCTTTTGCTCATAGTTTAGTTGAAATTAGGTGTTCCTAATTCCACAAAAAATTAATTAAAAATATCCAAATTTAATAACTATTTTTTCAATATAATTTTATTTTTGTAGTAAATTACCAATATATAATATTTTAATTTATCAAAATTATGCAAATCAAATTATTAAAATCAAAAATTCACAGAGCCAAAGTTACCGATGCAAACCTTGATTATGAGGGCTCTATCGCTATTGATTCAGATTTAATGAAAGCCGCCAATATTAAAAATTATGAAAAAGTACATATTTTAGATATCACAAATGGAGCACGATTAGAAACTTATGTTATTCCAGATGCTTCTGGATCTAAAAGCATTTGTATTAATGGAGCTGCTGCTCATCTTGTAAGTGCAGGAGATAGGGTTATTATTTTGTCTTATTGTTCTATTGATTATGAAAATTTTAATAACCATAAGCCAAAAATTATTAGATTAAATGAACAAAACAATATTGTCGATTGATTAAGTTTACTATTCAACATATTAAAGACTTTAAACATTCTAAAAAACCCTTTTCTACTATAACGGCTTATGATTACACCTCTGCACAAATTGTTGATGAGGCACAGATTCCATTAATTCTTGTTGGAGATAGTGCCTCTATGATGATCTATGGATATAATACAACAATTCCGATATCAATGGAAGAAATGCTTTTTATTGTTAGGGCTGTTACCAGAGGTGCAAAGCATTCGCTCGTTGTAGCAGATATGCCTTTTTTATCTTATCAACCCTCTATAGAAGAAACGCTTAATAATGCAGGACTGTTTATTAAACAGGGCCGAGCTTCAGCTGTTAAAATTGAAGGTGGCACACATATTGCAAAACATGTTAAGGCTCTAGTAGATAATGGCATTCCTGTTTTAGGCCATGTTGGCTTAACTCCCCAATCATATAATCAGCTGTCTGGATATAAAATTCAAGGCAAAAACCCAAATGATGCGCAAAAAATTATAAATGATTCTATTTCTCTACAAGAAGCTGGGGCTTTTGGTGTTGTGCTAGAGTGTATCCCAGATAATCTTGCTGACAAAATTACTAAACAGCTAGATATTCCAACGATTGGGATAGGCTCTGGTAAAAAATGTGATGGACAAATACAAGTCTTTCATGATGTTTTGGGATACGGCTCTTCCCGGCCTCCAAAACATGCGATGCAATATGATAACATGTATGCCAAGGTATTAAAGCTTATTAAAAAATATAAAGCAGATATAGAAAATAAATAATATGCAAATATTATATTCTATTGAAGAATGTATCAAGTGGAGAAAGTCGCTTTCTGGTTCGGTGGGCTTTGTTCCCACAATGGGCGCGCTACACCGAGGACATCTTTCTCTTGTAAAAATAGCAAAAAAAACATGTGATTATGTTGTTGTTTCAATTTTTATCAACCCAACACAATTTTCTGAAAATGAAGACTTAAACTCATATCCTTCTATGATTAATAACGATATTAAGCATTTAAAAAACGAAAAAATTGATATGGTTTTTATCCCCTCAAAAGAAGAAATATATAATCAAAAGGGGGATGAATATTTTTATGATACTCCTTTATCTAAAAAGCTAGAAGGCCTGTCTCGACCGCATTTTTTTAAGGGAGTTACAATGGTTGTAGCTAAACTGTTTAATATTGTAAATCCAACTCATGCCGTTTTTGGTGAAAAAGATGCTCAACAGCTTATTATTATCACAAAGATGATTAGTCAAAATAAAAGCCCTATTAATTTAATAGCTGGAAAAACAATTCGCAACAAATATGGTCTTGCATATAGTTCAAGAAATTCATATTTATCAATCAAAGAGCAAAAAGAAGCTAGTAAAATTTATCAAAGCCTGATGTTAACAAAACAGCTATTAGATCAAGGTGAAAGAAACAGCCAAATATTAAAAAATGAATTTATTCAATCTATACGCTCTGTTGCTTCTTTGAAATTAGACTATATTTCTATTGCTGACACTGAAACATTAGATGAGGTAAATAAAATTAAAAAGAAACAAATTTTAGTTAGTGCTGCTGTATTTTTGAAAAATGTTCGATTGATTGATAATTTTATTTACTGATTATCAGACACATAGTGTGTCCCTTTACTTTCTCTAGCTTCCATGCTAGAGGCAATAATCGCAAGCGCTGTTTGAGCTCCATTTCTAAGAGCAATAATATTTTGGTCCAATTTGCTTTTTTGATAAAAACTTTCTACATCTGATTGCAAATTACGTAAAATATGCATGGCTGAATGTAGTTTCTCTTGTGATCTTATTAAACCACCTAAATTCCACATTGTATTTTTAATTGTTTGCCACTCTTGAGCAATATGAGAGGGATCAACTTGTCCTTTTCCTTGTTTCCACTCATCCATTGATGGAAAATAATCTCCATCATCTTTGTTCTCTGTCGCATCTTGCCCTGCAAAATATCCCCAAACTACACATTCTAAAAGTGATGTGCTGGCCAAACGATTTGCGCCATGAAGCCCGCTGCAGGCTATTTCTCCTACTGCATATAATCGTTTCAAAGATGTTTTGCCAACTAAATTCACACCTACACCACCACAACTGTAATGAGAGGCTGGAACAATTGGGATAGGTTGCCTGGTCATATCTATTCCTTTTGATAAGCAATGTTCGTAAATTGTTGGAAATCTATTTTTAATCCAATCGCTCTTTCTGTGCGATATGTCCAAAAACATACAATCAATATCATTCTTAATCATTTCTGTGTGAATTGCACGAGACACAACATCGCGTGGCGCCAGAGCCCCAAGCTTATGATACTTGTGCATAAATTCTTCTTTGCTTGCATTTATTAATTTTCCGCCTTCTCCCCTAACGGCTTCCGAGATTAAAAACCTTCCGCTTGGATGATAAAGCGCTGTTGGATGAAATTGAATATAATGCAAATTGAAGCAGCGGGCACCTGCGCGCCATGCCATTGCTATTCCATCTCCTGTTGCCTCTTTTGGATTTGTTGTATGCATAAACAGTTGACCAAGGCCTCCAGTAGCTAAAATTGTTTTAGATGATAAAATAGGCATAACATCATTCTTGTGATTTAACACCATTGCACCAAAACATGCCGGTTTTTTATAAATATCAGTTGAAAAAGTTGAATGGTGAGAAAATGTTAGAAGGTCAATGGCTGTATGATTTGTTAAAATTTCTACATTGTCCAACTGTTGTAAATATTGTAATGCTGATCGATGAATACTTCGTCCTGTTTTATCTTGACTATAAATAACCCGCGGGTCGCTGTGCGCGCCTTCTGCTACGCGGTTTAATTCATCATCCGTTTTATCAAATTTAGTTTTTAAGTTATCCAATAAAATCTTTTTAACAAGGCTCGGGCCATGCTTACATAAATGATCTACAGCCTCTTCCCAACAATGCCCAGCGCCAGCATCTAAAATATCTTTTTTTAATTTTTCGGGAGAATCATTGAGCCCTCTATATACAATGCCTCCTTGCGCCCATGGCGTGTTACCTGATTGAGGGGAGGCTGTTTTGGTTATAATTATAATTTTTTTACCGCTTTTAGCAGCCGTAATTGCCGCGGTCATACCAGCTAAACCAAGGCCTATAATTAAAATATCTGTTTTTTTTTGATTCATTTTATATCTAAGCTTATATCTTTGCTTTTAATATTGTGCGTAAGAGCGCCCATTGATATCCCGCTAACTCCATCAATACAAAACTCTTCCAATGTGTCTGCTGTAATACCGCCCGACAACTCAACATACATGTTGGCGCCCTTGGGATGCGTTCTAATTTTTTGTATTACCCCGGGCAGTGTCTCCGGTTGAAAATTATCCAATAAAAGAGAGGTTGCATCAGATTCTAGCGCAACGTTTACTTGATCCTCAGTATCCACTTCAATCTGAATATCCTCGTCAGGATTTGAGGCTTTAGCACTGCTTACTGCTTTTAAAATATCAGAATTACCAATTAAATGATTATCTTTAATCATAACAGCCTCTTGAAGGCTAAACCGATGATTGGTGCCGCCCCCAATTGCAACAGCAAATTTTTCAAACAACCGAAAACCTGGCGTTGTTTTTCGCGTATCTAATAATTCAATATTATGTTTTTGAGTGATTTGTGATAACTTAAAAGCTGTGCTTGCTATACCGCTTAAACGCTGAATTAAATTTAAAACAACGCGTTCTTTTTTTAATATTATATCAATATTGCCGTGTATCGACGCAATAACATCTCCCCTATTAAGGCTTTCCCCATCATTTACAATATCCTCAACTCTACAATCTGAAAATCCTTGATTAATGATTTCTTTGCCTGCAAAAAGAAGGGGTTCTTTTGCTATAAAAACAGCCCTAACAGCATGTCCCGATGTTTGCGTTGAGCTGGTTGTAATATCATTATTAATACAGTCTTCAGCAAAAAACTCTTCTAGTTTTTGTTTAACAAATTCGGGGGGCAGTTCTCTATATTGTTTAAAGCGTGTCATGCAATTTTTAGCATTCTATTTAGGGGTTTTAGTGCCTTAAGCCTTATGTCTTCATCAAGTGTAATTTCATGTTTAAGATTTTCTAAAGAATCTATAATTTTTTCCATTGTATTTAGTCTCATATGGGGGCATTCATTGCACGCGCACCCCGTATTGTTTGGAAGAGGAATAAATGTTTTTGATGGATTGTTTTTTTGCATTTGATGAATAACTCCTGGTTCTGTAACGACAATATGCTCTTGTTCTTCAGAGCTGTTTGCATGTTTTATAATGGCGCTTGTCGAACCAATAAAATCTGCGTGTATTAAAATATTTTCATCACACTCCGGGTGAGCCAAAACAGAGGCATATGGTTTTTTTACTTTTAGGTTTATAAGCGCCTTTTCAGAAAAAATTTCATGTACCTGACAAGTGCCGTTCCATAAAACCATATCTCGTCCTGTTTCTTTTACCAGATATTGTCCTAACAGTCGATCAGGTGCAAAAAGAATTTTTTTATCCTTAGGCACTGATTCAATAACTTTTTTTGCGTTCGCTGAAGTACAGATCATGTCAGACATAGCCTTCACATCAGCAGAACAATTAATGTATGATATCACAACATGATTAGGAAATTGATTTAACCATTCTTTAAATTGCTCTGGTGGTGCGCTGTCCGCCAATGAACAGCCTGCATCCATGTCAGGTAAAATAACCTTTTTTGAAGGATTAACAATTTTTGCAGTTTCGGCCATAAAATGAACACCGCAAAATAAAATCACATCTGCATTGGTTCCCGCAGCTTTGCGTGATAGTTCTAGGCTGTCCCCCACAAAATCCGCAATATCCTGTATTTCTGGTTCTTGATAATAATGAGCCAGAATCACAGCATTATGCTTTTCTTTTAATTCTTGAATATATTTAAACATGTGTTGGTCGCTTTTCTTTGTCAACAACACTAATTTACTCTATTTTAAGCATTCAATGTTATCACTAAATACACCGTCAAGCTTTAACTGTTTAATCTTTTTATAAACCGCCTTATCGTTCACTGTATAAGAGCTTATTTTTAAATTTTGTTTTTGTGCCCACTTAACCGGCCAGCTGTCAAGCAGGCTATGGTGAACATGGAGGCTGTCTGGCCTGACTTGCTTCATCCAAAACACATTGTGCCAGGCATGTAGCGGCACATTTTTAACATATAAATATCCTGTTATAACCCGCGTTGTTTTTATTTTCAATTTTATTAAAACCAGGGGATTAAAACATGAAACAATACACTTTTTATACAAATTGTTTTTTTTTATAAACGAAACGACTGGACCAATTGCATCATAGCCACGGAAAAGTGAGTCTGACTTGATTTCTATATTAATTGCCCTTGTTTTGCTTATGATGTTTGTTAGGTCGTCTAGCCGCGGAATTGTTTCTTCACCAATTAGGTGGATTTTTTTCAGCTCATCATACGTCATGTCTTTAATTTTTTTATTAATTCCGGCTAAACGTTCTAGGCCATTGTCATGAAAAACAACCGCCTGTTTGTCTTTTGTACATCGGACATCAAACTCTAGGCCATCTACTCCTTGTTCTATGGCTTTTTTAAATGATGAAAGTGTGTTTTCAGTTTTTTTTTCAGGAGACCCCCTGTGTCCCCATAAAAACAACCTGTTTGTTATATAAAACTCCTGTGGCTTTTTTTTCCACTGCCATATAAAAACAAAATATATACAACAAACAATAAAAACAAAAAGTAGCTTCATTTATTTTTTTCTAAAACCTTTATAATTAAAGATAATAACACTGCAACCAACACATCCCAAGCAGGCCCTGCTCCAGGAAAACAAAAATTCCACAAAAGGACCAAAACAAACCACATAATATATAATTTATTTATTTTCATAAATTATTAGCTTTAAAGTTCTATTTAAATTATTTTAAATTAACCTGGTTTACAACTAATGTTTATAACTTGTGAATAACTAATGAAAATAGCCGCGGACCATAACAAGCTTTGGAATCAATGCTTAGAGCATATTGGAAACACTGTGTCTGAGCAAGCTTTTGAAACCTGGTTTCACTCTATTGCTATGATAGGGTGTACTGGAGAAGAAATAACACTTCAAGTCCCTAATCGCTTTCACTATGAATGGTTAGAGTCTAAATATAGCGAGACTATGGGCGATGCAATTCAAAAAACTTTTGGGTTCTCTTTAAAAATCAATTATAGCGTACTAATACAGCCGGAAGAAGATAGTCAAGAAAAAATTAATAAGGTCGATAGTCTAATTCCTAAAAAATTCCATCGCGCTTCACAGTTAAATAGCAGATACACCTTTTCTAACTTTATTGAGGGAAAGGGGAATCAATTTGCAAAGGCCGCAGCAAGTTCTGTTGCTGATGGCCCAGGACAAACCCCTTTTAATCCCCTGGTTATTTACAGCAATCCTGGTCTTGGAAAAACACACCTAATCCAAGCTATTGGTAATCATATTTTAAAAACTCAGCCTAAAATGAGAGTAATTTATGTCACTAGTGAAAAATTTATGTTAGACTTTATTAGGTCTATTCAAAACAATAATTCAACAAGGTTTACCCAATATTATAGAAATGTTGATATCTTGATTTTAGATGATGTGCAGTTTTTCCAAAGCAAAGAGCAAACTCAAGAACAGTTTTTTCATTTATTTAATGATTTATTTCAACAGGGGAAGCAAATTATTTTAACAACGGACAGGCATCCAAATGAACTAACAAATTTAAAAGATCGCCTTGTTTCTCGTTTTCAATCAGGCCTTATTGTTGATATTCAGCCTCCTGATTTAGAAACCAGAATTGCAATTTTAATGAAAAAGGCTGAAAATGAAAAACTAGAAATTCCCTATGAGGTTACAGAGTTTCTTGCTGCCTCTTTTACAGATGATATTAGAATGATGGAGGGAGCAATGGTAAAGATATTGGCTCTTTCATCATTAACCAATACAGATATTACAAAAACCCTATCTAAAACTGTTATCCAAGATATTTTAGGGGACAAGGCCTTCAAAAAAATATCAATGCAGGAAATCTGCAAAAAGGTTTCACAAAAAACAGAAATAAGTGAAACAAAAATCTACAGCAAAAGCAGACAAGTAGATTTTGTCTTTGCTCGACATGTTGCAATGTTTTTATGTAGAGAGCTTACAAACAATTCTCTTGTACACATTGGGAATCATTTTGGAAAAAGAGACCATGCAACCATTATACATGCCTGTAAAACTATTGAAGAAAAAATAAACAAGGACAAACACGCCTCTGAGCTGGTTGATAAAATAAAATCTGAACTTCAGTAATAAGGAGCCCTGAACAATGACAACAATATTCATTATTGATGATGACAAAGAACTAACTGAGCTATTAAATGAATTTTTATCTGAACATAAATATAAAACCTTGATATTTCATAATCCTCTTAAGGCAATTGATGCGCTAAACAAAAAAGAGCCTGACCTTATTTTGCTTGATATTATGATGCCTGAAATGGATGGTTTCCAAGTTTTAAGAAAAATAAGAGAAACTATGGATTTGCCAATCATTATGCTAACAGCCAAAGGAGCGGTTTCCGATAAGGTTGTTGGTCTTGAACTGGGCGCAGATGATTACCTTGCAAAACCCTTTGAGCCAAGAGAACTTCTAGCAAGAATTCAATCTATTTTAAGACGAGTATATTCTCAAAATGAGCTCGTTGATATTTTATCTTTTGATAATATGGAAATCAACAAATTAAAAGAAGGGGTTACGCTAGATGGCAACGCTGTTTCTTTATCAACATCTGAGTTTGAGGCTCTTTTGTTGTTTGCAAACAACAGCAATAAAGTTTTAGATAGAGAGTTTTTAGTTGAAAATCTTCGCGGAATCACCTGGCAGACATATGATAGGTCTGTTGATGTTCTTGTAAGCAGGTTAAGAAATAAACTTGGTGAAACTCCGGCAAGAACTCGATTTATTAAAACTATTCACGGTGTTGGATATAAGTTTATCGCAATACAAAAAGAGAAGTGAAAAAAATACTTAATCCATTACAAGGCTGGTTTCAACAAACGGCCCGGTGGTGGTTTACAACCCTGTTTGGCAAGATTGGGATTTTATTTGTTTTTGCTGCGTTTGTCTTGATTTTAGTAACATATTTTTTTACAGACTGGCGATATACCGGCCGGGATGATATTTTAGATGCCCATGATGCTTATTTATATAGTAAGATGGTTGATTCCTGGGGATCTCCCCCAAATCTTAATTACGTCAAAAATGAACTCGAAAATCTACAATTACGCTGTACAATTTTCAATTCAGATAATGACCTGGACTGCTCTAATGATACTCTTGTTTTTTGGAGCAATCACAGCGCCCCTGTTGAGCTTTGTAATTATATTAGCTATAGTTCTACAGAAGATTACTCCGAATATCACAATATACGATATAAGCATTATGTTTCTTTTGGAGAGGTGGAGTTTAATCAAGATATTGTGCAGGCAACCTTTGTTGAAAAAGACAAGCTTAAGTATTTAATAACGCTAGACGTGCCACCAACCGCCCCTCCCACTTTTGTTCCTTTTGTGCTTGTGGCCTTTATTTCTTTGTATATTCTTTATCAGCTAATAAGGCGTTTTTTAAAACCTATTAGCTTGCTTCAACAAAGAATTGCTGATCTAGAAAACGGAGATTTAGATTCAACCATAAGGGTTGCCGGGAATGATGAGCTGGCCGTTCTTACAAATAATTTCAACGAAATGGTTGGCGAAATTAAAGATCTCTTAAAACAAAAAGAGCGCTTGCTTTCTGATGTAAGCCATGAGCTTAGAACCCCTCTATCTAAAATACGACTTCTTATTAATCTATTAAAGCCAAAAGAAAGGTCAAGCCTTCTTGCTGATGAGATGAGTCGTGCCGGTGTAAACGAGGAAACCATTTCTAAAACAAAAAAAATATTTTATGAAACCAATGAAAAATTAAATAAAATTGATAAAAACATTCTTTATTTAGACTCTATTATAACAAACATTCTTTTGTCTGATCAAATGTCCTCCCCCTATTCAAACCTAAAGATTGAATCTTCAACCATTTCAAGGCTTATCAAACAAGCATCAGAGCTTACTTTTGTAAAAGACATAGAGGTTGTAGCTACACAAAAATTAACTGAAACCATTGTAAGGGTTGATAAAGTAAAAATAGCAATTGCAATTAAAAACCTTTTAGAAAACGCCTATAAGTATACTGAAAAAACAGAAAAAATAAAAATCTTTTTAAACAAAGACAGGCATCATTTTAGCATTACGGTTAAAGACAGAGGACCTGGCCTGCCTGAAGATTTGCTAAAAATCATAACAAAAAGATATGTTCGTGGTAATCACAAAAAGAAAGAGGGCGTTGGTCTTGGCCTCTCTATTTGCTATAAAGTAATGAGCGCACACAAAGGAAAACTAAAAATAATGAACAATCCAAATGGTGGCGCTTCTTTTGTTCTAAAAATCCCACATAAATAGCTTGATTCTTTAAATGAATCGTGCCAAATTATTCCATGCAAAAAAATAGCTTAAATAAAGTCTTATTAATTGGTCGTCTTGGTGCAAATCCTGAGGCGCGATATACTTCTGCTGGCGTCCCCGTTGTTTCTTTTTCTTTGGCAACAAATGAGTCGTGGAAACAAAAAGATGGCGAAAATGTCAAAAGGGCTGAGTGGCACAATATTGTGATTTGGGATAAGCTGGCCGAAATTGCTCAAAACAATCTCAGTAAAGGACAGCTTGTTTCAATAGAGGGTAAGCTTCAAACGCGTTCTTGGGAAAACAAAGAAGGACAAAAGATGAAAACTACTGAAATTGTTTGTTCTAATTTTATTTTACTTGATAAAAAATAATTTATTTTTTTCTTTTTTTTATATTATAGTGTTTATATATTAATCCTGTAGATGTAAAAAAAGAATACCGGGGGGTATGTTTATCATGAAAAGCGTTTTAATTATTTGTTGTTTTTCTCTTGTTCTAGGAAGGGCTTCGTCATATGGTGTCGTGGTTGTTTCTCCCGTTGAGTCTTATTTACAAAAAAAACAACTGGAAATTAGCAAGGTTGACGCTAATAGTTCTGAAAATTCTCTTCAATGGAAAAGAAGACATAAAAGAAGAAAGAAAGTAAGAAGACCTCAGCGCGGAAGATAGTCTTTCTACAACACAGCTCTCGTTTATATTTTTATTGTAAATAATTATGTCTGATACTCCCAACTATAAAGACCTAGAGACGGTGGAAAACATTAACCACAAAGAAAACTACTCTATTGCGGTTTCTATTCCTGAGTTTAATTGTGTTTGCCCTAAAACGGGGCTGCCTGATTTTGGGTGTATTAATATAAAATATACTCCCAACAAGCAAATTGTAGAGCTAAAATCATTAAAGCTATATATAGTAAAGTTTCGAAAACTGGGAATTTTTCATGAAGAAGCAACTAATAAAATTTTAAAAGACTTTAAGGCGGCATGTAAACCAAAAAAAATAAAAGTACATGGGGATTTTAGCCCCCGGGGCGGAATTAAAACAGAGGTTTTTTGTAAAAACTAAATACTGCTATTATAGTGTCAGTCTTTTTTACTAAATTATAGACAAAGAATATGGGTTTAATAAAATGAAAACAACGATAAGACTTAGTAATAGAAAAAGAAAAAACACACACGGTTTTAAAAAGCGCATGTCTTCAAAAGCAGGTCAAGCTGTTTTAGCAAAAAGAAGAAAAAAAGGAAGAAAGCGTTTAACGGTTAGCGATTGAAAGGCTCTTTAAGCTCTTTTGATATAACGGCTGCAATTAAAAGTCCAAACACGTTTACAACAAATAAAATCTCTTTTAAATACACTGGTTCTAAAAGCGCTGGGGTTGTTTTTAGTTTAAGCAAACGCCTGGGCTCTGCTGTTGAGCGAAATCTTTTTAAACGAAGGGCTAGACTGTTTATATTACACCGCCTGAATAAAAAAATTGCTGTTTTTATTCAACCAAAAAAACAATTAAAAACAATTAAAAATCCAATAAAACATTTTAAATTATTTCAAGAATTTCTAAACAAAAAGAAAATATAAATGAATGATACAAAAAGAACAATTTTAACGGGACTTGCTATTGGTCTATTAACGCTGGCGATTCCTTTTTATTTACAGTTTATTGGCATTGTTCCTGAAAAGCAACCGACCTCCATACCAGAGCACGAGCTTGTAGAAAAGGCTCCTTTTATAAAAAAAGAAAACAAGCCGCCTGTTTTAGAAACCTTGAGCCGGGTTTCCGCTGGCCCTCAAAAAACTAAAAATCAAAGCTTTTCTATTGTTACAGATAAATACAATGCTCTAATATCGAATCTTAGCGGGGGGTCTATTCTAAACTTTGAAATGCACTCTTTTGAGGATGATAAATACAAGTATCTCGGTGGTTATGATCGCGAAGGAAACTATTTAAAAGATATAACCCTCAGCCTTTCAATTGCAACTGACAGCCCCTGTAGTCCTTGCTTAAAATCTTCCTCAGAAAACTATTTTAATGTTCCTTTTGAAATCGTGAGCCCAAACATTAATAGCGGGCAAACCCTTTCTCTACAAAAAAAAGACTCTCTTGTTGTTATAATGGAACAAACGATAAACAATCAGTCTGTTAGAAAAAAAATGGTTTTTTATGGTGACACATATATTATAACCCATGATTTTCTGTTAACAGGCGCACCCGAAAACATCACTTTTGCATGGGATGACGGAATTAAAACAACAGAAAAAAATCTTTTTGAAGAGCTTACATATTCAAGCGGCTATGTTGCGCAAGCAAAAGAAATAAGCTCGCTTTCTTTTTCTCCTAAAAGCGCAGAGGAAAAAGAGAGCCCCGCTCACTATGTTGGAAAGACAGATTGGGTCGCGATAAGAAATAAATATTTTATTAATGCTCTAATATCAAACCAGGCTGTTGGTGGGGTGCTTTCTGCGACAGCCGCCAATCTTAATGAACAAAGCGTTATTCCCGTTTATTCAATGGGGTTGGACTTTTCTTCTTCCAGCATTTCTGTTTCTCAGTTTTTTGGTCCGCTTGATGTTGATACCATTGAGTCTTCCAAAACTTACCTGGACAGGGTTATGAATTTTGGCTGGCTTCCTATTCAACCCTTTAGCCGCTCTGTTTTGTGGTTGTTAAAAAAACTTCACTTGCTTGGGATAAACTATGGGATTATTTTAATTTTATTTGCCTTTTTAATTCGAATTATAACTGGCCCTCTCACAAAAAAAAGCTTTAAATCAACTCAAAATATGCAAAAAATTCAACCAAAGCTTAAAAAAATTCAAGAAAAATATAAAAACGACTCCCAAAGACTTAACAAAGAAATGGTTGCTCTCTATAAGGATACCGGGGTAAACCCTCTTGGTGGTTGTTTGCCCATGCTAATACAAATGCCCCTGCTTTTTTCTTTGTTTATTGTTTTTAGATCAACAATAGAGTTTCGGGGTGCTCCTTTCTTTGGCTGGATTAATAATCTTTCTCAGCCTGACACTATTTTTGATCTTTCCTTTTCTATTCCATTATACGGGGACCAGGTTGCCTTTTTGCCCTTTCTTCTGGGAATATCAATGTTTCTGACCCAGCGTCTTTCAATGGCTACGATGGATAAAAACACAAAGCCCATGATGTATATGATGACTGGGTTTTTCTTTATTCTTTTTAACTCATTTCCTTCGGGATTAAATTTATATTATACGGTTTATAATTTTTTAAATTATTTTCAACAAAAGTCAATTAAAAGAAAGTAGTTTGTGTATAATACAGACGATAACATTGTTGCTTTGGCAACAATCCCTGGTAAGTCTGCCCTAAATGTTGTTAGGTGCTCAGGAAAAGGGTGCTCTTTATTATATTTAAATCTCTTTAATCAAAAAAAAGTTTCTTCGCACAGCTCTGTTCATCTTAGGTCTGCCTATTATAACAAACAGATTATTGATGAGTGCATGGTTGTCTTTTTTGGGGCACCAAAAAGCTATACTGGCGAAGACATGCTTGAAATATCAACACACGGGGGAACCATAATAGTCAAAAAGCTTGTTGGCTGTATCGAAAAACAGGGGTTTAGACAGGCCTTTCCAGGTGAGTTTACATACCGAGCGTTTGTTGGGGGAAAAATAGACCTTTTGCAGGCAGAGTCTATTCAGTCTGCAATTGATTCTGGAAATAACCTTGACAGCCTCTATGCTATTAACAATGTTAAAGGAAGCCTCTCTAAAAAAATGGTTAAAATTACCCTAAAAATTCAAAATATTTTAACACATATGGAGCATGAGCTTGATTTTAACGAAAGTGAAATTGAATTTAAATCTCAAAAAAAATATATTCAGGAAATAAACCAAGCTCGCAACTCTATAAAAAAAATTCTTGATTTTTCTTATTTAGCAAAAGAAAATAAAAGCAGCGCAACAATTGTTTTGGCTGGAAAAACCAACGCTGGAAAGTCTAGTCTCTTTAACGAGCTTTTAGGAAGAGAACGGTCTATTGTAACAAACGAAGAAGGAACAACCCGGGACACGGTAGAAGAAGAAATAATTATCAATCAAATTAACGTACAGCTTATTGACACGGCCGGAATAAGAAAAACAAAAAAAGTTGTTGAAAAAAAAGGCATATCTAGAACGTACAGCGCAATACGAGGGGCGGATATAGTCCTTTTTGTTGATACTGTTTCTCCCCAGAAAAGCTTTAAGCAATTTAAAAGCATTATTAAAAATAAAAAGGTTCTTTTTGTTTCCAGTAAGTGTGATTTAAATACACACAAAAAAGAGGAGGGGTCTCTGTCGGTTTCTTCCAAAACAAAAAAAGGAATGAACTCTTTATTTAAAAAAATAACACAAGAAATAGAAGCATATCTTAAGCGCTTTATTGATAATAATTTATTTTTAATAAACAATAGACAAAAAATAGTTCTTGAAGAAACAGGGACAATGCTCCAAAAAACCATTGACTCATATAGGTCAACAAACGACCTAACAATTGCTGCCTCTGCAATCAGGGAATCCTTTGATAAACTTAAAGAACTTCAAGGATATGCTGATAAGGATGAAATTATAAACAATATCTTTAAGGGTTTTTGTGTTGGAAAATAAAGTCTTAATCGTTGGTGGTGGTCACGCTGGAATTGAAGCAGCTTTTGCCTTAAGCAGAATGAAAGTACGGAGCGTTTTGATTTCTTTAAATAGGGATGCCATTGGAAGGCTTTCATGTAACCCTGCAATTGGGGGTTTAGCAAAAAGCCAGCTGGTGAAGGAAGTTGATGCGCTTGGTGGAATAATGGGACATGCTGCCGACAAATGTGCAATACAATTTAAAACACTAAATAAAACAAAGGGCAGGGCTGTTTGGGCTACAAGAGCCCAGGTAGATAAAAAAAAATATCCCCTATATATTAATAGCTTAATAAACAAAAACAAATATATTGAGGCGGTTGAAGATGAGGCAACGGGGATTATCGTTGGTACAAATAAAATAAAAGGATTAAAACTTAAAAAGAATGGGAACATCAAATCTCGAGCTGTTATTATAACGTGTGGGACTTTTTTAAACGGCCTTATTCATATTGGTATTAACAACTATAGGGCGGGAAGAATGGGAGAAAGGGGCTCATATGGTCTCACGGAATCTCTTGTTGATCACGGGTTTGTAACCGGAAGACTAAAAACCGGAACACCTCCTCGCATAAGCAAAAAAAGTATTAACTTGGACCTTTGTGAAAAAGCGCCTGGAGACAAAAAACAATCCGTTTTTTCTCTTTTTTCTAAAACAACCACAAAAAGAAATGAGCTTTGTTTTTTGGTTAATACAAACGCGGATACTCACAGGCTTATTAACAAAAAAAGGGGAGAGTCTGCTATGTTTTCTGGCAAGATAAAAGGAGTTGGCCCCCGTTATTGCCCAAGCATTGAAGACAAGGTTTTTCGTTTTAAGGAAAGGGGCTCTCACCATTTGTTTTTAGAGCCGGAATGGCTTGGCTCTGACCAAATATATATTAATGGTTTTTCAACCTCCTTGCCTGAAAAAATTCAACATGATGCGCTTAAAACAATTCCTGCATTAAAAAATGTAGAGCTTGTTCGTCCCGGTTATGCCATTGAATACGACTATGTTCCCCCCAGGCAGCTAAAAGCAAACCTTGAGTCTAAAAACATCGAAGGCCTTTTTCTTGCTGGTCAAATAAACGGAACCTCTGGCTATGAGGAGGCGGCAGCGCAGGGGCTT
>Ga0066863_10000659_pt1 | contig 16766 bp, 13 predicted proteins | sample ETN02SmetaG_2_FD_65495 | JGI IMG/M metagenome (GOLD analysis project Ga0066863, IMG submission 65495) | Marine microbial and viral communities from oxygen minimum zone, Eastern Pacific Ocean - ETNP2014F10-02SV253 | ecosystem: Environmental > Aquatic > Marine > Oceanic ...
GAGTGGACCGGGCGAGATTTGAACTCGCGGCCTCTTCCATGCCAAGGAAGCGATCTTCCAGGCTGATCTACCGGCCCTGAATCCCGGCCACCGACCGCGGTGTCTTAAGGGTGACCGCCCCTTGAAAACAACTAAGATGGACTTCAGCACACGACTTCCCCCCCGTGATGAGCGGCCTGGATCAACTGAAGGAGTACAGAGGCTCGGACCTGTCCGCCTACCTGCTTCGCCGCATATGGCAAAGGCGATTGCACCCAACGAGGCCCCAAAACTGGATAGAAAACTCATTGAAAAGGTGTTAGAAGCGCTATCAGAACATGAAGTCGAAGCCCCATTCAAATCATTCTTGGATCAATGCGTAGCACTAACATGGCTACCTTCAGAAGAGGGTGATCTCGGACGTACCTCATTCGATCTGACCCATGCAGAAATGGTGCGCAGAAGAAGGCACTGCCTTGAACCCGGTATCGTCAGAATCGAATTACATCCAGTTCTCTTGGAGGACTCAATTCTGTATCGAAGGACCCTCGCTCACGAACTCTTTCACGCTGCAGGCGTCACCGAGCATGGAGAGATGCATGACCGCTTAACAGACAGCGTGCAACGGTCTCCACGACTCTCTGAATCCGAACTCCTACGAGTGCTGAAGGAAGAGGCTCACATGAATTATGACGCGCCCAAAGCACAACGAAGATGTCCATCATGCGCAGTGATACAGACTGTCGCCCGACCCCGCTGCCAGATTTGCAACGAGCGCATGGCGTGACCCAAGGCCACAGGCTTTGAGTGGGATGAACGAGTGGAACAGGTTGGGCAGGTGGCACAGCCAGGATACTGCGCCGGCCTTCTAAGCCGGATGTCGCGGGTTCGAATCCCGTCCTGCCCGCTCACAATCAATAGCCAGAGGCACCAGTTCATCCACCTGACCGCTGTACGTCACTACAAATGTGTGAAAACTTCCCGAAGGCATGATAAAGCCGCGCCGTCACGCCTAATTGCGATTCACATGAAGCGAGGTTCCCGTGCGTGGAAGAAGCATGGCAAGCAGCGCTGGAAGTGGCGCAAGAAGAAACTCCGACAACGCAAGCGAGCTCGTCGAGAGGCGCGATGATGCGCCTGATTCTGGTCCGACACGCTAAGTCCGACCGGGATGACCCATCACTCACCGACCATGACCGTCCCCTCAACAAGCGAGGGCTTCGTCAAGCCCCTCTTCTTGGGATGATGATGAAAGAGCACCTCAAAGGGACCTCTCGGGCAATCGTCTCGACGGCAGTCAGAGCACAAGAAACCTGGAATGCTCTTGCCCTCTTAGAAGAGGTCACAGATGTCCATAATGAATCCAATTTGTACATGACAACTGCTTCAACGGTGACTGAGATAGCACGCCTAACACGTATCGAAGGAGTGGTAGAGACACTCATCCTTGTCGGTCACAACCCAACGACAGAACACGCCATTAGACTCCTCACAAACGAGAGTCATGTGATGCGCACATCGATGGCTGCTGTTATCGAAGTCAGTGAGGAGCGAGCAGAACTGGTTACCATCCTCGACCCGAGATCGGTCGAAGACTGACCGTCAGCATCATGAACGTGGTATTCTCCCGACATCACATACATGGGGGTATGGTGTAATCCGGTAGCATCGTGGGCTCCAGTTGCACGGGTATGACGAGAAGTGGGTTTGCAGATGGTTGTGATGAACGACTGGAGCGCCGACCCGTCCCCGCCTTGCGAGTGAGTAGATCACCAGCGCAGAAGACACCCGCTGATCTGGGTTCGAATCCCAGTGCCCCCACCTCATTCTCACTTCCACATTCGATGCCTTGATGCAGGACGCCATCCCCACCCATACAGGACCTGTAGTGTAGCCAGGATATCACTCGAGCCTCCGGAGCTTGGAACCCGTGTTCGAATCGCGGCAGGTCCGCCAAGTGACCAGACCTTCGCGAACTCCATAGGCCGTGCTCGCCATGACAGAACATGGCATGGTGGAACCTTGTGGTGAAAGGCGTGTTGAGCGGAACTATCATCGTAGCATCAAGTGAAATTGCAGAGCGCTCCGCGCTGTACGGTGCTTTGATCATCTCATTGCCTATTGCGAGTATCCTTGCAGTGGTATGGTTGTATCACGATACCGGTGATCTGGGGCAGGTCGCTGACTATGCTGGCAGCATCCTGTGGCTCGTCCTACCCTCATTAGTTCTGTTCATCGTGTTGCCAGGCCTGCTACGGGCAGGATGGGAGTTCTGGCCGGCACTTGGTGCTGGCATTGTCGCCACTGTTATCACCTATGTCATAGGGATGTGGTTAGCACAATCTATGGGTACACCTACCTGAAAAGTACACTCGCCGGTTTCCTCGGCACTGATGCAAAGTTATCATCCCAATTCAAACGCTACAGCCACAAGTGTCTGCTATGAAGCACAGGCAGTATCACCGATTTAGGAGTCCATTACTCGGTCGAGTTTAACTATCAAGTCCAAGCGCAGGCGATTGCTAAGAAGGAAGCATAGAGCACCCCACTGATTTCGCGTTTAGGAGAAAGTTGTATCATGGAAGGATTCCGAAGCCTTGGGCTGTACGATGATCTGCTGGACGCGATCAATGACGAGGGATACGAGGAACCTACTCCTGTACAGGAACAGGCAATCCCTCTTCTCCTTGAGGGACAGGATGTCCTTGGCGTCGCTCAGACAGGTACTGGAAAAACAGCTGCATTCGCCCTTCCAGTCCTACAGATCATGGCACGACGAGGGCGCCCCTCAGGACGACGAATGATCAGGGCTCTGATCCTCTCACCTACTCGAGAGTTAGCAGCACAGATCGGTGAGCGATTCGGGGCCTATGGAAAGCATATGGACGTACGCCACCATGTCATCTTCGGGGGAGTGAATCAGAATCCTCAAGTGAAGGCATTGAAGAAAGGCATCGATGTTCTTGTAGCAACTCCCGGACGTCTTCTCGATCTAATTCAGCAAAGACATATCGATCTGAAGGCCGTTGAGTTCTTCGTCCTCGATGAAGCCGACAGAATGCTCGACATGGGCTTCATCCACGACATCAAAAGAGTGCTGAAACTTCTCCCCAACAAGCGACAGAACCTCTTGTTCAGTGCTACCATGCCGCGCTCTATCTCCAAGTTGGCTGATTCATTCCTAAACAATGCTGTCCGTATCGAGATGACACCCGACGAATTGACCGTTGAAAGTGTCGAACAACGGGTGATGTTCGTGCAGACGAAGAACAAGAAGCACCTCCTGACACAGATCATCAAGGACCATGATGTGAACTGTGCAATTGTGTTCATCCGCATGAAACACAGTGCTGACAGATTGGTGAAGGAACTCAAGAAGTTCGGAATCAAGGCCGTAGCGATTCATGGAAATAAGACCCAAGCCGCACGCACACGAGCACTCGACGATTTCAGGAGAGGAAAAACGCCCATTCTTGTTGCAACCGATATCGCAAGCAGAGGAATAGATGTGAACGATGTCACTCATGTCTTCAATTTCGACCTCCCGGATGAACCCGAGGCCTACGTCCACCGTATCGGTCGAACTGCACGAGCGGGTAAAAGTGGAGTCGCACTGGCTTTCTGCGATGAGACTGAGGGCTTCAAACTGCGAGAGATAGAGAGGTTGACAGGAGAGCGAATCGAAGTTGAAGAGGATCATCCATTCCATTTCGAAGAAGCGGTTCCACCAATGAAGCCAGCTCGGCCACACAATCGATTCGGTTCAGGACGAAGAAAGCGTTCGGGTGATAAGCGACAGAATCGACATCAAAAATCACGCAACCACAAGGGTCGAGGGCAGAATAATCGTTCTCAGCAGAATCGAACTGGAGGCAACAGGTCCAAGAGCCATCGCGGACAAAAGGGGCATGGTCAGAAGAATTTCAGGGAAAAGAATTCAAATCACAATAATTCCAATCAGAAGAATCAAACACAGAAAAACCGATCCCAGAATCATCGAGGTCGGAAGGGCCAGAAACGACCTGGTGGCTCCAAGCGAGATGCTCATCAGTAGCTGAGCCAAGGGGAATGAAGTTCATTCCTCTGCGCTCACAACCATCTCTAGCGAAGTCAGAGCAGAGGTATCAGCGGTCGAAGCGATGCGAACTCCAGCGACAATGAGAATGAAAGAGAAAAGTAATCCCATTCCAAGTTGCTCATCGAGGAAAGCCCAGCCACTCAGGATGCCAAAAATTGGTACTAGATAGACATACAGCGCAGCCTTATCTGGCCCAATGCGATCCACGCCTTCTGCGAACCAAACATATGCGATTACTGTGGAGATAATCGAGAGATAGATGAGATTGAGCCAGACAGATTGCTCAATCACAGGCAGACCTGTCCACAGCACCTCGATGAGACTCAGCGGGAGAAGATACAGCAGACCAGCGACCGATGCCCAGGTCGTCAAAGCAAGAGGAGTCATAGCAATCTGACCACCAGTGGGAGACATTGCCTGTTTCATGAGAATGGTCGAAGTTGCCCATGCCGCTGCGCCGAGGAGAATCATCGCATCCCCAAGCAAGCGTTCACGCAGGGGAATGGCATCGTTTGGACTGCCCAGAGCGATGATCATGATTCCGGCAAGGCCTAAGCCAAGACCTATCGCAGTGCGCATGGTGAAACGATGGCCTAGGACGGCAATCGCCAAGACTGCAGTGATGAGCGGATTGAGTGTGATGACAAGTGACGCGTCACCAGCTGCCGTCCATCGCACCCCTAACATGAACAGAACCTGATACAGCAAGGTCGAGAAGAAGCCGATCAATGCGACTGCTCGAAGCCTATCACCCCTTGGAAGATCTAGGCCGAAGCGCTGTTCACCTCCAATCAACAGACCCTCCCTCCACGCCAGAATCAGCACAAAGAATGGCACTGCGATGACGTACCTCAGCATCGCACCAGTGAAAGGAGGAATATTCGTCGCAACATGCCGACCTGAGGTCCACGCTGCACCCCAGATCACTGCGACTAGAAATAAGCGCAGATGCACGAGTGCATCTGTCTCCTGACCCATATACTCGCCGAGACGATAATCGATACCCATTCTTTTCGGTCATCGAATGAACGAGTTCCGGGTTAGATGGCACTACTGTGGAGTAGCCCTGCGTAGTACTCAAATGGACCCTGTGGTCTCCTACTCACGATGCGTAGAGCCTTGACGTTGGCACTTCTGCTCGTGTGCACCACGAGCATCGCTGTTGCGACCGGTGAAGGTGCTGCACCGCGTTGGGATTTGATGGACCCTGCTTTGCAGCGAGTCCTTGCTCAAGCAGGTGCAGGTGGTGATCAAACAACGACCTTCGAGGTCATCTACCAATTCACCGAACCCGTGACCGAAGAGCAGGTAGAAAGAATGATCAGGAGCGGTCTCAAACATCTCGGGAATGCTCCACTGATCAATGGAGGTCTGGTTTCAGGTACGATGCAGCAGATTCTTGCTCTGGCCTCAGAGCCCATGGTCCTCCACCTTGAACTGAATCGAATACTGGAACATTTCTTCCTTCCTGGTGACCCAACCAATGTCGGTGCCATGATGCATGAGACCGTTCACGTAGTGAATTCCAGCACCTCATGGCATCGAGCGATAGTCGATGCCGAAGGTCACATCGAATTCGAGGATACCTTCGAGTTCAGTGAATGGGATGGTGATGGAACGACTGCCGTCGATCTTGACACTGGAATCGATGGTGAACATCCTGATTTCGATTGTGGAGAACCTTGGTCAGGTGAGAAGCTGATATGGTCGGCTAAGTGGTCGGGAACGGACTGGGTAGATGCCGTTCGTTGTAACTCAGACACCTCTTCAGGTCATGGCACCCACGTCGGGGGCACCATCGCTGGAAATGGCGACGCTTCTGCAGGCCGTCGACTGGGAACCGCGAAGGGAGCACAGATCGTGGCACTCGGCACCGGCGATGGAGCAAGCATTTTCGCAGCCGAGCAGGGTCTTGAGTGGGTCTACGAAAACAGCCGACCTGGCCTGAACCAGTACAACATTCGTGTCGTTTCGAACTCGTGGGGGACCGACGGAGACTACGATCCCGGAGGAAGCATCGCTCAACTGACTGAGAGGCTGACCTACGAAAATGGAGTGGCTGTCATCTTCGCAGCATCGAATTCAGGTGGAGGAGGGGGCGAAGGTGATGGCGATCTGCGGACTAACGTCTATGCGAACACCCCGTCAGCGATCTCGATTGCTGCGCTGACCCATGATGGTCAGTCCGTAACCTCATTCAGCAGCCGGGGCTGGAAGAGCCAGCAGCATACTTGGCCAGATGTGGGTGCTCCCGGGCGCGACATCTGGGCAACGGCTCCCCGAGGGACGGCAATTGATGCTTCCACTCGGACACAAGGTGACATCTACTACATGGCAATCAGTGGAACAAGCATGGCAACACCTCACATCGGAGGCATCGCCACTGTTCTAATATCGGTCGCACCATCACTTGGAGTCGCAGACTATCAGCACGAAGACCACGATTCGAGTACCAGTATGGTGACAGGAGATTCGCCTCAAGGCCTGCAGATTGAAGACTGGATGACGAACAACAATACCCGTGTCCATGAAGTCGAATTGATCCTTGAATTGACTGCAAGGTACGACCACCTCAAGAATTCCTGCGAAGATGGCAACGCAGAGGATTCATGCAACGACATACCTACAGAAGGATGCTATACATCGAACACCACTGATCGCTGCCACGACTGGCGCGTCGGCCATGGTCTTGTTAATGTCGACCAAGCCGTGGCATTAGCTCGCTCCGTCCAACTGCTCCGAGACCCTGATGGCGACGGCTTCATAGATCATCCAGAGATGACAGTCTGGGATGCCTTCGAGATGGACCGCTATCTCACCATGCTCAATGAGAGAGAGATTATTCTGCCAACTGACCAACTGAAACACTCATGGAAAGGAGAATGGAGTCACTTCAACAATGGTGAATCTAGTACTATAGGATCCTATGCGACAGATGACCGGCATTATGTCTGGGTGCCAGAAGGAACAACACGCATGCAAGTTGCATTCAGCTCAATGGACTTCGATGCCAACACGATGCAAGCTGCTCAGATTAGACCGAACGTCGACCTTGGGTCGGATGGATCGGACGACGCCCAAGGCGAGGGAGAACAGACTGGTGACACGTTATACATCGACCTCGCAGTCAGTGACTCGCACTGGAACACATGGACAGAATTCGATGTTTCGGGAACTGCGGTCTCAGCACCTATCACTCAGGTGCTCAGTGGTTCCGAGTTCTTCGAACCCCGAATCCCATACACTGTTGATGTCCTGCTGACACTCGACGTATCTCAGCCCAGGATTATTGATTGGGAATTGAGAATGGATGGATACACCGATCTCGACCCTGCTCAGCCGAGCACTGAGTACGATCCCAGCACAAACGGCAACCTCGTCTACGTGCGCCCAGTCTACGACCAGCAGGCCTTCCTCGAGTGGACTACCCCCACCACCCTTGAGGCTGCAGCAAGCGGTGCACCGTGGGTACTGATCAGCATCTCCGTTATCACAATCATTCCTGCCGCAGGAGTTGCTTGGGGCATCTGGCGTGGACTGATTCAGAATCCCTTCAAACGACATGATGAGGAAGAGGTGAGTCCTGCCATCCTAGAACCCGAGAACATTGAGGAAAGCCCAGTGGAGTCGATTGCGTGAAGATGCCGGAATACGAAGGACTCTCCGAAGAAGGTATCAAGGCACTGATGGAGCGGATTCACAGCGTTCCTATCATCAACACCCTGCAGATGGAGATCCTCAGAGCATCCCCTGGAGAATGTGACTCATGGGTTGCCAGAAAGGACAAGTGGGACGGCATCTACCAGACCTTCCATGGGGGTATGCTTGCCACAATCGCAGATACAACGACATGCTGGGCAATTCTGACTCTTGCCGGGGCAGATGCACAGGTCGCTACCACCGATTTCAATATTCGATTCCTCGCACCATGTCACACCGGGGTGGTATGCCACGCCAAGGTCATCAAACTGGGTACGACACTGTGCCCGACTGAAGCAGAGATCAGAGATGAAGAAGGTCGACTCGTTGCAGTCGCTCAGGTCACGTACATCCGACTGTGAGTGATGGATTCAGCCCCAGCGCGTCCATTCTGCACCGCTGTTCGGCTGACGGTAGTAGTTGATACCACCGTGCACTAACCACTCATAGCCATCGCTGCGCACCATTCCCACCATGCTGGATTCAGGAGTGGTAGCTTCCTCAGGAGTTGTTATGTCGGTTCCGACAGACCACATGTCATCGGCTGAAGCTCCCTGACTGGATTGGTCGAACTTGTTCTCCAATTTCGAGCGAATCCGCTCCAATCGCAGACCATGATGCGATCCGATGAGGCGCAAGAGCATGGCCATCTCGTAACGGTCAGCAATATCTGCCAGCTCTGCCTCAGTCGTCGCCTCGTACAGGTCACGCTCGAAACGGGCCACGCGGGGACCTCTGGTGAGCAGCATTAGGGCAAGATAGCTGAAGAAGGGAAGACCTGCAAAAACTCCGATCAGATCCCACGCTCCAAGGCCAATGCTTGTCCCGGGAACTACCATCTCATAGGTTTGGACAGGAGCAGAATCCCCGAGCAGAGGGTTCGTACCTTCACGCAGCTCAACGGTATCGGGGTAGCCATCACCATCGTCATCGGTATCTGCATTGTCACCAATTCCATCGCCGTCGAAATCCGACCACTCACGAGGGTCATTGGGAAATGCATCATCTAGGTCAACGACTCCATCGTTATCATGGTCGCCAGGGAAGGGATCGGGGTTGGTCCCATTCGCCTCATCACCCAATCCATCTCCATCCAGATCGCTCCACTGAGTCGGATCGAGCGGGAAGCGGTCCTCATTGGACTGGATGTTTGAGGCATTGAGGGGATTGGGCCACCCATCTGCATCCCAGTCCTCAAGCGTTCCTCGACCATCGTTTGGCACGGGGTCAACAAGATCTGGAATCCCATCTCCATCCGTATCTGGACAAGCAATCATATCGATGCTTGAATTTCCAGCAGCAGTCGCACAGTCATCGTTGAGATCGGACCAACCATCACCGTCCTCATCGGGACAGGCCCAGCGGTCAATGGTCGAGGTACCGGCGGAGGAAGGACAGTCGTCACTACTGTCCTCGATACCATCACCATCACCATCACGACATCCAAGATGAGGTACGAGCGATTCATCGACCACTCGCCAAGTGCTTTCTCCGTGCTCATCAGGGCAGGAATCTGGTTCATGACCATTTGAGCGATCACCGAACCCATCACCATCGGTGTCATTCCATTGGGTCGGGTCATCCGGATGACTGTCAGCGCTCCCAAGGGGGCTCGCTAATGCCTGACCATCTGGATTCGACCAACCATCACCATCCTGATCGATGCACCCTGAACGATCGTTGGTGCTGTTTCCGAACATCCCTGGACAGTCATCGTCACCTTGGTCGGCGTAAGTATCTCCATCCAAATCCGACCATCTCAGGGCATCGGCATCATCAATGTCCGATTGACTCGACCAACCATCACCATCAGCGTCCACACAACCTAGCACATCTGCTGTCGAGTTCCCCCAGATTGTTGGACAATGATCAGCATCACTTCCATCTGGATTATCGCCATATCCATCGCCGTCCTGATCCGAATGTTGTGTTGGGTCAGCGCGGTGTGAATCGCCTTCATCCGACCACCCATCGGCATCGATGTCCCGGCATCCCCAGAGGTCTTGTGTAGATGCTCCACTCTCATCAGGGCAGCCATCGAATGGTTCGATAGGGGTGTGTCCTCGAGTGAGGAGGGATTGGTCCTCAAAACCATCGTTATCGAAATCCCAAGGTGAAGGATCTGGACGATATGCATCAGACAACCATTGTCCGATTCCGCGTGGAGAGCGAGTGGCGTTCAATGAAGGGTCATCCCAATTATCCCCCCGGCCATCCTCATCGATATCCGACCATTGGCTGGATTGCTGCAAAAACGGGTCATTGAGATCTGATTGACCATCGCCATCGAGGTCGGGACAACCAAATCGATCCCTCCAGGAATCGCCCCAATATCCTGTACAGCCATCGGCCAATCGCCCTTGTAGTCGATCACCAAAACCATCCTCATCTTGGTCGCTGAACTGAGTCGGGTCATTTGGCATCTCATCACTCGGTTCAGCGATCCAGTCACCATCCTGATCAAACTCCCCAAAGAATACCTGATTGGTCTGTTGTTCATTAGCGACGGCTAAATCAATCGTTCCATCAGCATTGATGTCTCCCATCTTCAACACCCATGTGTCGAGAATATCAGGGCTGGTCCAGATGATATTGCTGAACGTGCCTGCTTCATTCAAGCGAATGTAATTGTTCGACTGATAGTTTCCTTCGACCATATCGAGGTCTCCATCATTGTCGACATCCCATAATCCAATACTCACTGTATCGATGCTGTTGAGGGTCTGCCATGATGGACTGGTGGCGAAACTGCCAGTTCCTGGATTCAAGTACAATTGATTTGGCTGATTTTCATTTGCGACTACAATATCAATATCTCCATCGCCGTCCACATCTCCAACGTCGCAACCCTGCGCATTCTTTGATCCTACGCTGCTCCAGCCTGCAGTGGTCCCCAAAGTAGAGCCAGTGTTGAAGAATATCTGGTCAACATCACCATAATTACCAACGAACATGTCGAGATTTCCATCACCATTGAAATCTGCTAATTCTGCACACATGGAGTCTTTGCTATCACTACTGCTCCAAGATGCGGAAGTGGCCAATCGATAGCCCCCCCCATGAGTTGCCGACGGGTATATTCGATTCTTACCATCATTGACGGATATCAGATCCGCTCTACCATCTCCGTTGATGTCCCCCGCTGCTAAACCTATGGTATCATCTGAATCAGAACTGGTCCAACTGGTGCTATCATAACCTTCTATTTCACCTCCGCTCTCCAAATCATTCCTAAATCCGAGATTCTGGCCATCATAATCTCCAATGATGACATCTGGATCTCCATCATAATCATAGTCAAACCATAGGATTGCTTTCAACCAGTAATTGGAAGATGTGGACCAGAATAATGAGTAAGATTGAGTCGTGTTATCAAACTCATAGACTCGGCTGGCTGAACCAGCATTTCCGATCAGCATGTCCAGATCGCCGTCACCATCCATATCCCCTAAATCCATCGAATAGGAGTACTCACTTGCACCACTATTCCAAGATGCCGAGGTTTGCAACATCTGCCCTCCATTGATGAACACAAGGGGTCCATCAATCCCATCAGCAGTAGCGAAATCAAGATCGCCGTCACCATCAACATCACCCCAAGCTGAATCCGAGGAATCTCCTGCATTCGGAGTCGACCATTCTGCTTGAGTGCCAAAACCGGAACCATCGAAGATGCGAATGTTATCTTGACTATTGGTGTTGGATTCCAACAAGTCCAGATCCCCATCCATATCCACATCAGCCAATCGAACATCCATCGTATTGGCTGATTCAATACTGCTCCAATCAGCAGAACTGGACAAGGTTCCAGCAGTGTTCAAGAATAATTGATTCACTCCTCCATGATTGCCGACAACCAGATCCATGTCACCATCAGCATCAACATCCCCGAGTGCGATTGAGCTGGTGGAGTTATCAGCCGGACTCTGCCAAGAGATGGAAGAAGAGAAGGTGACTCCAGAGTTCAAGTAAAGAGAGACGCGCCCTCCGGAAACTGCCTCGATCAGATCAAGGTCACTATCTCCATCGATATCTGCTAATTTGACATCGATTACACTTCCACTATTCCCAGTGTGGCCACCTTCCCATGAAGGTGAGGAAACCAAAGATGTTCCAGAATTTTCGAACATGACTACTCCTTCATACAATACTCCCGCAACAAGGTCGAGGTCGTTATCTCCATCGATGTCACCCCAATCAAGACTAGTGTATCGAGAAGTGGGTTTCGAGCCACCATAGAGATGGGACCAGACTGCATTTGTGGAGAGAGATCCTCCCTGATTCTGGAAGATCTGGATTGGCCCCTCAGAATTGGCTACAGCAAGATCTGCGTCTCCATCAGAGTCATAATCACCCCAAGCGATGTCCATTGAAACCAACGAATCCGAACTCTTCCAAGAGGGTGTTGACTCCAATCTATTACCTTGGTTAAGATATACTGCATTCTTCGCTCCATTGTTACCTATTGCCAAGTCTAGGTCGCCGTCTAAGTCAACATCTGCCCAATCTGTGGATTGCGCTGCAGAACCCTGGCTATTCACCTTCACAGCAGCGGAATTGAACGGCGCAGAAGTAGGATCTGATACACAATTCGCAGTGGGAACAAGACAGGATATACCTCTACGGGAAGGGCCAGCAGGAAGAGCTGGATCCATGATATAATCATCATCTGAGTTGATGACCCCATCGCCATCCCAATCGCTTGATGAAACCGAGTAAGGCTGCTGTGGCTCCCACCATTGATCGGTCAAGATGTGGTAGCCACCTGTCTCATTCCCAATCTTCGCAGAACGGCCAAGCGACGCGGCTGTGGACTGGATCTCTGGACTGGGCTCGATAAGGCCCTGCTCACCTGACCTGTCGATTGATGCAGAAGAGGGCGCAACCACCAGCAGCAGGCAGAGCAGTGATGCTACCAACCTCATGTCCACGAATTGTGAGGGCAGTAATGGTGCGATAACGGCTTCGCAGAAGGTGGCAAGAAGGTCTCTCAGAAGAAATTGTTCGAACTCCAACTCAATTTTCCCCGTGCAAACAAGAGGGGATGTTCGCCGCCGATGTCAGAGCAGACATTCGTGCCCTAATTCCACCTCACCTCGATGGAGTGATAGTTACTCAAAGATCGAATCGGGCCTCAAGGTAGTGCAGAGCTGTCGACTCATCCTTCGAAAGTAGAGCGACGGCTCGCTTTGAGTGCGCGGTGGCCCACGACTCCCGAAGGGAGCCATCTGCGTGGTCGGCAAGCACTGCAGGATGTATGTACGATGAACGACACACAGCAGGAGTGTTAACCAAGTGTTTGGATACTTTTTCGATGGCATCCTTGGCCATTCGCTTCGATTCCCGTTCAGAGGATGGTTTTGGTATTGGACCAAGCAATGAAGCTGCTTTCCATGTTGCATACCAGGTGCGGAAATCCTTGGCCGTCACCTTCAACCCCCAAGCCGCGCTGGACAAGTACTCATTGATGTGGCCCGATTTGATGTCGTTATTCTGTTTGCTCTTACTCCCATCCTCATTCACAACATCATACCGGAACAGGTCCTGCTTTTTGTTAAGACCGCCAACCCTTCCGGACTCGACGATTAGGTCAACCAAATCATCCTCCTCGATGATGATGTTCCATGCCTTCCCGGATTTTCCCATGAACTTGAACACCGCATCGTGTCTACCTTCGGCTGCGGCTCCCTTCACGCGCTTCATGTGACCCTCTTTGATGGTGGTCAAACCATAGGACTTATTCTTCCGCGCATATTCGTCGTTCCCCACACGGATGTGGTATTTGTCCATCAATGCAATGACCAATGCGATGACCTTCTGCTTAGGCATCATGAATCCGTCTGCCTTGGGGTCATGTCCACCTGCCATATCCATATCCTTTCGGTAATGCCTGCGCACTGCGGGTAGATTACGAGCGAATATCATGATTCGATCGAATTTCATCAGGCTGACCATAGCCACCCAATCACTATGATATCGATACTGGGTACGACCTTTGGCATCCTTACCCGTTGCTTGGATGGAACCCCGTTCATTGGAACAGATCCACACGTCCTTCCATGCAGGAGGAATCGCTAAGCCATCGATGCGACCGATCACCTTTGCGGCCTTGATCTGACTGCCTTTCTTGTCATAATAGGACCACTTTCTCCCAGTGTCCTTCGACTTGGTTGAGAGAGCTTTACGGGTGAAACCGGGGTCCTTTGGTGAAGAAAGGCGAAGACGCGCCCGTCGTGCAACCTCCTTAGCATCGACCACACCACCTTTGCAATAGATTCACATCATGTTCCTTTCGATAACAGACGGCTAGGTCACTGGAATTTCAGGATGTCCGCGAATGAACGAACAAGTAGAGAGCCAAGCGAAAGGCAACCAATCACTTGAGCAATCACTCGCTCCTGACCATGGCTTGATAGAAGTAGCCGTAGTCGTTCCGATAAGCGATTACCGAAACACCACCCTGTGGTACCCATCCGTTGTTCATCGCAGCTCGGACCTGATTCACCAACTCTCCAGCATTTGCTCCATGAAAGATGCAGTAGTCATTTTCTCCAGTCATACACTGACCACGGTGCAGGTTGTTCTTGATGTCTTCCGACATTCATCGCCATCGGTCAGAAGCATGCCTTAAACGAGATCGAGCCACACAGGAGCGTGGTCACTGACTTCAAGACCTCCTTGACGCAGAATTCCTGAGCCCTCAATTCGATTTGAACCAGCGGTGTTGACCACGAGATAATCGATTCTCCACCCTCGATCGAGTTCCCTCGCACGTCCTCGATTTGACCACCAGGAATAGGGTCCTTGCACCTCACCAAGAAGGTGGCGCTGGCTATCAGTCCATCCTTGTCCGAGCCATTCAGTGAACCATGCCCGCTCATGTGGTAGAAATCCAGAACTCTTGGCGTTGCCCTTAGCGTTCCAGATATCACGCTCTGTATGTGCGATGTTCAGGTCACCTGCTATGATGGTTGGAGTCTCATCTGCAACAAAAGAGGAACTCCACACTGCGAACTGGTCCATCCACGCTTCCTTCACCTCCTGTCGTTCAGGCTTCGATGAACCTGAAGGAAGGTAGACGTTCACGAAACGCCAACCATGACTCTGAGTGACTAGGACCCGACCCTCGGGGTCATCGGCACCTGCCAAGCCAGTTCCTTCGACACGATGGCCCCCCTTGGACAAGGTTGCCACGCCTGAGTATCCTTTGCGCTCAGCGGGGTGCCACGTCGCTTCTCGCTCGAGTCCATCAAGCCATTCTGCAGGCAACTGCTCAGGGAGTGACCGAATCTCTTGGAGCATCAGGACATCGGGGTCCAATTCATCGACGAAGCGATCAATTCCTTTGCGAATCGCTGCGCGCAGGCCATTAACATTCCATGACACCACGCGCACAAAGATGCCTTTGAGTCGGCATCATTGAACTTTAATGCTGAAATTCTTTCCGACGGGGTATGGAAGCAGGAATGACTGAGGATCAACTTGTCTCGGAACTTCGAGCGCTCAGCACAGGGACAGTAATCGATCTCTCGCTGCCGTACACGCTCGGCCGCTGGATAGCCTTCATCTTCGGAGTACTGCACATCATCGGCGGCCTCTTCTTCGGATTGGTCGAACCGGCCACTCTTGAGGCATGGGGAGTCTTCTTCATTGGCTGCATCCTTATTGCAGTCCTCGGCCCCACACGCATTCAGCGCACGACGCACAGGGTCCGGTCAATGGCCCGTCCCTTAGAGGTCAAACTAGCAAAGGATCGCGGGGGCGTCGATTTGGTAAACTTCTGGAACAGCGCTACAATCACTGTTCCAAAACACGACGATCGAGCATGGATCCTACCCGAACCAAAGCCGAACACGTGGCATCTAGAGGACCGTTACGCTGCCGACAAGAATGGTGTAATCTCCGAACACCCGACTAAGATTGGCACCCCTGTACCTGCAACGATCACTTGGTTCGGGCTAGGGATGAGCATAGCGGCAATGGGGCTGACCTTCGCCATGATTTCTATCTTCTCAAGTCCTGAAGTGCAAAATGAGGGCGCAGGCATAGCACCGTGGATCATCCTGCTCGTCGCAGCCATGCTTTTCATCGGCACTTGGTGGGGTGTTAAGCGAGTTCTCCTGACAATGGACACGCCGACCTCTCTCATCAGATCGATGGCTGTCGGCCCACTCGAATTGGTCGGGCAGGCTCGCACCTGGATCGAGAAACCTGAACCTGTCATCGTGGATGATGACCCGTCCAAGCAGGTCGATGACCTGCTCTCATGGCACTGGACCTACGAGGTCCTGCTCGAATGGACAGAGACGGTGACCGACAGTGAGGGAAACACCTCGACAAAGACCCGACAGGAATGGAGGTTGGTCCGACAGGAGTCTGGCGGGACTTCTTTCGTGCTCCATGATGGTACCGGTGGCGTTCTGATGCATCCGCAGAGTTTTGCTCGCAGAGTGCTCGGGGATGCATTGGTCACTTGGGAATGCCGACATGATCTTCGAATCCAGAAACTGTTCAGGAATCTGTTCATGAGAATGGGAGATAAGGACATCAAGAAACACCGTTGGAGAATCTATGGCCTGAGGACCAGCGACCCAGTCTATGTGCTCGGAACCGCTGCGAACAGAGAGGATGATTCAATCAAAACCGAGCAGATCGACCGAACGATGCAAAATGCATTGCTCGAGATAAATGGAGAGGGGGAACACGTTGGCTTCTCTTCCCGCTGGGAGCGAGGCACAGAGTTGTCTTCCATGAGTCGTGCTCGAAGTCTGATCGATGCAATGACCGCACCCACTATCTTCCTAATCGGCGCACTGCTCTCAGTCGCCCTGAGTTTTTGATACGCGTCAAATCAGGACAACACCCCGTGGCGGGAAAACACGCTTCAACGGTGCTGAAGACAAGGGAATACCACGAAGAGATGAAAACAACTGCCAATCGAGTGGCCTCGTGGATGCGAAGCTGCTAGTCTTGGTCGCATTGGGCGGAGCTGCCGGGGCAGTCCTGAGAT
>Ga0066863_10000667_pt1 | contig 16708 bp, 19 predicted proteins | sample ETN02SmetaG_2_FD_65495 | JGI IMG/M metagenome (GOLD analysis project Ga0066863, IMG submission 65495) | Marine microbial and viral communities from oxygen minimum zone, Eastern Pacific Ocean - ETNP2014F10-02SV253 | ecosystem: Environmental > Aquatic > Marine > Oceanic ...
ATTCTCGTATAAGATGATAACCCAAGGGGTTCTCGAGAATCACTAGAGAAAATTAGATAAAAGAAAGGATCTTCGCTTAGAGCAAATTCATTGATCCATGTTTCAAATGATGGGAAATTCTTGAAGGGCCCATAGGGCAGGTAAGTCCAGCGTTCTTCATCCTGACTCCTTGTGAAGGCATGAAAGAGTTCTTCAAGGGGGTGATCCTTCCTCAACCTTTCCATTCGAGAAAAATATCCATTCAGGGGTTCACCATCCGGAAGCCCTACAGGACTCCAGGTTTCAACTGAAAACCCAACCGTTTGTTTCCATTCATTGGTAGGATTTTTCATCTAGAGACCTGTTTGTTTTTGTTTATTTATTTGGGCTGAACATCTTGGATCTTGAAGGGTCGGAACCTGCATTTCTTTCGAGAATAACAAAGTATCGTTAATCCTGGATCTGCATCATTTCTTATGCCACTACAAACACAACACACATTATCCATTTGAAAACCTTAGCATCATTTTACAAAACATTTTTCAATTATCCCTTCATGATTGTTTTATGGGGAGTAATTCTTCTTCTCAGTGATCATGCTTCTGCAGGAAATCTTGAAGAATGCCACGAAATCTGGACAACCCCCCATGAAATTCAAAGCTGCGTCCTCCTGAAAGGTGTTGAAGAAAAATCACGTTATCAGGATGTGCTGAAAAGACCTATGAAACCGCATGGATATCGGTCGTTCATGTTCAGTAAATTCCGTGAATTACTCAAGGATGGTCAGACACACCTCTTTCTTTCTGTAGAATTGATCGTAACCCATGCCGCTTTTCAGTACCTTACCATTCGAGATATCACTGCTGAACGGCTTATCAAAAAATGTATGCGTATCGCTAATTCTCAGGGACCTTCGCCAGGAAAAATCAAATCCTGCATCCTGAATCAATTAAGATTGTTTTTTAAACAAAATTACAGGTGGAAGCAGGAACCACTCTGGGCTGTAGGTTTCCAGGATTTCCAGATTCAACTTCAAAAACGTGAGAAGCTTCGCAGTCAATGAGACTCTTTTCCTATCTTGGCATTGAAGTTGAAGATGAAAGAGTATGCAACTTTCAAAAAAATACGCCCTGCAAAGACTTCGGGAACTTCAGCACAAATGCGACCTGAACCAACCTTTTGAATCGGAAGACGGGATCCTCCTCGAAATGCAGGAACTGATGGATTTTTTGAAACAGGATCCCTCAGTCAGAAATTACCTCAAAAGAACACTTTACGATCTATAATCAAGCACCCTGGCTTGAAGTTAATTCACTAGGCTTGAACAGTACTCCAAAAATTGCTTTCAAAATTCGAAATAATTTTTCTGGAAATTCTTTTTTGTGGTATAAAAAAAGGAAGGAACGGGGTCAAAAGAATGGGCCTGAAAGGCGCAACCCTCACGATCACAACCCGGAAGAAGTGCCGGGACCCCGATATAGTTTGAAGGAAAATTAATCTGTGAGCTTGCGAACGTCTTGAGCCGCAGGCCCTTTACGTCCCTCACCGATTTCAAATTCCACTCGGTCGCCTTCGTTGATGAAGGTCCCGTGAAGGTCGTTTTTATGAACAAACACATCACTACCACCCCCGTCGGGCTGGATGAATCCATATCCCTTGGTAGGGTTAAACCATTTTACCGTTCCAACTGCCATGATTATCCTTTCATTTCATGGGGTCTGAAGCTCTCTGCGCTGACATAGCACCGAATAACAGACCTAAACAAAACTGTTCCCAATGGGAACATAACGATGAATTTATCAGCAAAAAATGCAGAAAATTTCACCAAACTTATATTTATACCACATCTCCTCCTCCTGCACCAGCAATAACAATTGTACCATCTTCTTCAAGCTTTTTAACGACTTTGATGATTTTCTGTTGAGCTGTTTCTACGTCAGAAACTTTTACAGGTCCAAGGTTTTCTAAATCATCACGAACCATCTCCGCAGCACGGGTGGACATGCTGCTGAAAATGAGTTCTTTGATCGCGTCGCTCGCCGTCTTCAGGGCAAGAACCATATCGGCCTGATCCACGTCTTTCATCACCGTTTGCATTTGCTTGGCGTCGATAAGAGCCAGATCTTCGAAAGTGAACATCAGTTCGCGAATCTGTTCAGCAAGATCCGGATTTGATTCTTCAATGGTTGAAAGAATCCGAGTTTCCGTTGCCTTGTCAACGGAGTTCAAAATTTCTGCTACCGGTTCCACACCACCCACTTTAGCACCTCCACTTCCCGCAGCCTTCATTTCCTCCGTCAGCACATCATTCATTTCCTGAACAACTCCTGGGGGAATGCTTTCCATCACTGCCATCCTATAGACCACATCAGCCTGCACGCTTTCAGGAAGAGTCCTCAACACAGTTGAAGCCTGCTCAAGGTTGTTCAGGTAGGAAAGAACCAGGGCGATGGTCTGAGGATGTTCATTCCGGATATAGTTCGAAATCATTACGGGTTCAATAAATCTCAATGCATCCAGTCCTGCATCCTCTCCTGTCGCACTAAGGTTGTCTGACAATTCTTTGGCTCGATCCGGTCCAACCGCCTTATTCAGAGCATTACGGACAAAATCTGGGGAGGCATTGATATTCACTCCTTCTTCCTGGGTCACTGAATTTCGATAAAATTCTTCCAGCACGATATCTACTTCTTCAGGAGAAATATCCGTAAATCGTGTCATGAAATAACCCACCTGCTGGATTTCAACTTCCTCAAGGTTTTTCAACACTTCCGCTGCTGCATCTTCACCAAGTGCTAAGAGAAGAATCGCTGCTTTTTTGGGTCCGGTCAGTTTACCAACACTCATACTTTTTTCTCATCTTGGTTCATCATCAAGGCTGGATCATCCCTTCTCAGATTCCCCTGCTGAATGGAATTCCAGGTTTGAACACATATGCAATTCTCGTAGCACCATCTGCTTATTGTTCGAAAAGTTTTGAAAAACATGTTTTCCCTTACCCTGGAACCCTTCAAAATAGATCTTTTGAATGCTTGGGAAAGAAAATATTGTAAACATTTATTGGATTGATTCTCGTAAGAAAACATAGCTTACACCATGAAATTCAGACTTCCAGTTTCTTTTCAAAAAGTGTTCTCGAAGTTTCCATGACCGACTTGCATGCAGTTATTGCGACCTCTATCCTATATTGCTGTTTTTTAACTATGAGAGAGAATCTGGAACGCTTTAGTCGATTTGGTAGAAATTATTTTCTATCTCTATAGCCTTCTAATTATCGAATTAACTCATCTCAGAAAATTGTTTTCACAACCCACAAAGATGCACCAAGAATGAGAGTAAAAAAAGATACAGAGCTGAAGAACGAACCTGGAAACCCCTGGAATGTCTACCTTTCAGGAGAAATCCACACCGATTGGCGTGAACAAATCAAGGATGTACTGAATACGTATCAGGTTCCTATCTTATTTTCAGAACCTAATACAGTTCATGAAAATAGTGACGATTGTGGAGCAATACTCCTGGGCTCAGAAAGTGATCGCTTCTGGCATGACCAAAAAGGTGCAGGATTGAACGGTATCCGAAGGAGAAAACTGATCCAGGAGGCTGATATCGTGGTAGTCCGATTTGGCAAAAAATACAAGCAGTGGAATGCCGCCTATGAAGCAGGTATCGCTCACGCCTTTAACAAATCAATCATCATTCTCCATGACGAAGAACACGATCATGCTTTGAAGGAAATCGATGCTGCTGCTGATGCCGTTTGCCGTTCACCCGAACAGGTTGCTGCAGTGATAGCCTATTCCGTTAAAGGAATTCTGAAAAACTGAATTCCTTCTATCTCTGGAATCAGCAATCTTTGTCCTGTTTTTTACACTCCCAACTCTAGTAAATAATCGTTCTTTGGCATCAAAGTTGAAGCTGTATAATTAAAGATCGTTACAAACGTCTGAGTAGTGACAAAGTTTTTTTAGATACATGATTCAGGATTTTGCCAAACCAATAAGAGGAACCCAAAATGCTAGGGGAGATCACCCTCATAGCATGTGGAAATATTTAGCCATTATTGTCTCTTTATCGATGATCAGTGCTGCTTCGTATTATGCCTTTAGTTTTTGGACTTTATAGATGGAAAAGAATCCAACCAGAATTAGTATTGTTTTTTTCCATTGTTTGGGAACCATATACTATCAATTCAGTTTATTTTGGGAAAAAACAGTAAGAAAAATAAACTGGAACCGTTCTGCTGAAAAAGAGAAAATTAAACCTTCACCTGTTTAAAAAATTAAGCGCATGCCGCGCTTGATAATTGATATCAATTCGGTAGCCGTCCATTCATGGAATTCGATGCTCATCATGCACTGATTCACCTGCTCTGGCTTGGAGCTTCAGTGGACAATGAAATAGCAGATTCTGAACGTGAATACATTCAAAAAGTTTCCAACCATGAAAAGATCCCACTTGATATCGAAGGGCTTCAAAATCATCACAAAAATCATCAAACAGATCTAATTTACCAGGCATGCATTACCGAAATCAATCAACACCCCCAGGACGAACGCTTGAAGATAATTGTATATCTTTTTGAAATGCTACTTTCCGATGATCTTTTTTTGGAAGAGGAGGATCATTTCTTCAGAAAGGTGATTAAAGATCTTCACATTTCAGAAGAGCAATTCCGACATGCTCCATCAGTTTTCTGAATCCCATGAAGCATTCATGAATGATAAAATTTTTGCCAACTTGTTTGAGAATTGAAAGACTGTAAAAACCATGTCAAAAACTTTTGAACTGGATCATCTTATCAATGAATTATCTGTGGCAGATCAAGTGCTACAAACCGTAGACAAAGCTCAAAAACCAGACCCCGTGGTGGAAAAAGTGGTAGTTGAAAAAATTGTCAATATTGAAAAACCGGTCACAGCATCAGTGGCAACTCCTCAACAGACTTCTGATGATTTGCTGGTATTTTCAGTATTTTTCTCTTTTTTTGGTTTTGAACTTTCTGTCCTGGCTGTAACCGGAGTCGTCCTGGTGATGATATAGAATGAAAAATAATCCGTGAAAAAAGAAATACTGACTTAAAATATTAGTTGAGAATAGGTTTATCCTCCGGTTCGATTTCCTCTCCTCCCATCATCATCACTTCCATCCGCATGTTTTTCTCCTGCATTGATTGAATAAGATTTTTCAAGTCTTCACCTTCTGAATGAAATTGATGAGCCTCCTGATCCTCAAAAACTTCCAACAGCAAAAATCCCTTATCATCATCAGTCACAGAACAGATCAGAAATTGTTCCATTCCTCTTTCATGCGAAAGACAATTTTCCCGATATTGCATCACCATTTCCCTGAAAATATTAGGATCTCCTTCAAGTTGAATCCTTATCGCAACGACATAACTCATGCTGGGGGATCTTTACTTGAAAATAAGAAAGGAGTGAGGAATATATTAATTGAGTATCTGACCCACTGAAGATTCTATTTCTGTACCTGCTACCCATTGCCCCTGGAAACTGAATTCGTTCTCTTCCATTTGCTGAAAGAACCATTTAGGATCTTCTCCCTCAAGATGTGAATGATGGGCATCCTGATCTTTAAAAATCTGGGTATAGAGAAAGACATTTTTCTGTTCAAGATGCCTGCAGACGAAAAATTGCTGCATTCCAGGTTGGTGTTCAAGGCACTTGTAACGATACTGATTGATCAGTCCCTCTATTTTTTCGATGTCCCCCTCCACAACAGCGGTAACATGAACCACATAACTCATAAAGCAAAAGTCATTTTCAATACTAATTAATTATTATGGCAAAAAGGCTATTCTATGAATAATTCATGATTAAGCGCATAGATTTTAATCTGCTTTCTCTTTACTTAATTCATCAATTCTAGAAGAAATTTCATCACCTAGATTTTGAAGTTTCAACTCTTTGAGAGTTTCCCTGTAGTTATTGATCAAAGTTCGATTGACTTTGTGATGATTGGCTAATTCGTTGTATAAACTCTCATCCATTTCAATTCGGAATTCCAGTTCCTTGATCTTTTCTTCAAGTTCTTTTTCTTTTTCTGATCTATCATTCATTTTGATTTCAAATCTATGGTGGGCCAGGCAGGACTTGAACCTGCGACCGATCGATTATGAGTCGACTGCTCTAACCAACTGAGCTACTGGCCCTTTTTTCCTTAATTCACTTAGTCATTGAAAAATGAATCAACTGATAAGTGACATGAAACAAATATTGCCAATTATAAATGAGCCATGATGGACGCATCAAGACTTTTGGAGTTGGATCATGCGTCATGAGGACGTTGTTCCTGAAGAAGAGAGTAATGAAGCATAGGCATTTTTCGTTCTATGGATTGTTCCAGTACATACGCCAACCTCAATAATAAAGCTTCCTGCCATGCATCACCCATGAACTGAAGTCCAATTGGCAGTCCACGACCATCATATCCTACCGGCATTGAAATCGCAGGTAACCCTGTAAGGTTGGCAGGGGTTATAAAACGCATTAGCTCATTTGTCTTGGCCATGTCTGATTCTCCAGCATTCTGACCGTCTACAGCAATCTCAGGGGCAGTGCAGGCAGTAGAAGGAGTGATCAAAGCATCCACATTCTGAAAAACCTGACTAAAATTTTTCATAGCTTCCGCACGAATCCGCTGAGCCCTAAGGTAATCCTCGGCTCGGAGCAATTTGGCAACCCTGAGATTAATGAAATTTTCCAAACATAAGGGAGAGTTCCATCTCTCTGAAAAGACGTGGAGCGAAGAACGCATTTCACTCACAATAGATATCAACAGGGACAAATGTGCTGCATCCAAACCTGGGATACTGATTTCATGAATGGTCGCACCTGCTTCTTTAAGGTAATCAAATGTTTTTTTGACCGCATTGGCGACCTCAGGCTTGGAATGATGCAGCCAGTCCGGAAACCATCCCAACCGAATCCCTTCCAGGTTCGAATCGAAAACCCCCTTAAGATGCACTTCTGGCTGATTCATGGACCATGCATCATTTTCATCCGGACCTGCTATCATTGCATACCCTACCGCGGTGTCCTGAACCGTCGCACCTATAGGTCCTACCGTTGAAACACTCCACGAAAGAGGAGTTGTTCCAGAACGGCTGACCCTGCCCCATGTCGTCTTTAGGCCAACTACTCCTGAAAGACTGGCGGGGATCCGGATCGATCCTCCACCATCCAAACCTAATGCAAGCGGACATATCCCTGAAGCAACTGCGACCGCCGAACCACTGCTTGAACCACCTGGATAATGATCCAAATGGTGTGGATTTCTGGCAGTCCCACAGGTCGTATTCATTCCTGTCACTCCCATCCCCAGTTCATGCATACTGCTTTTCCCTACCATCAAGGCCCCAGCCCGACGGAGCCTTGCTGCCGCCGTTGCATCCTGGTGCGGTGCGGATTGTGAGTAAAAACGGGTCCCAGCCATGGTTTTATAGGGCAAGAGGTCCAATTCATCTTTAATGGCAACAGGAACCCCATCCAGAATCCCAAACGGTTTCCCTTGTTCAAACCGTTTCGTCGAGAGTTCCGCCTGATGGAGGATATCCTTGGCATCCCACATCATCATTGGTTTTAAAGGCACCGCGCTTTCCTCCATACTGCGGATTACATCCAAAAACCTTTGAGCGACCTGCAATGGGGTGGTGAACCCCTGAAGATAGGCATTGTGGAAATCAAAAACCCCCTCCACCTTCTCCATCTCACTGGATTTCTGGGATTTACTCTTTTTTCCTTGTTCTTTTTTTTGCAGAGCAAGTTTGGTTCGTGGTGAATGTTTATCCTTTGCCGATTGGAAAAAATGTTGAAGTGAAATCCTCGACTCTTTTTTCGTGAGTTGACGCTGGTTCGGATGAACCGGATGCATGACCGCTTCCCCTGAGGGACTGTGTCTGCGGAACCTGAAAACTCCCAACTGCCAAAGAATCACTCGCCCGATTAAGCCTTTCAGCAAAGGCACCCTGATCGCCAAAGCCAAGAATTTTAATGTTCTGCCGGCTATTCTGGCACTTCGTACCGGACGTAAATCATAGCCCTCCGAATATTTGCCATGATACCACCGGACTGGGGAGAAGGACTTAGCCATTGACATGGGATTCAATTCGGCTTGGGAAGTTCGAAGACAAAACGTGCACCTTCAGTCATTTTCTGCTCCACTTGGATTTGCCCCCCATGAGCCTTTAAAATACGTTCCGTTGTTGCCAGTCCAATTCCGCTTCCTTCCGTATCATGATCCACCCTGACGAAAGGCTGGAAGATGTTTTCATGTTCATCTTCAGGAATTCCTGGACCATTATCTTCCACCCAAAATTTCCACCGGTTTTCCACCAGACTTCCTCCAAGATTTATTTGGACAGGGTTTTTCTCTCCACGATACTTAATCGCATTAGAAATCAGATTTTGCCAAACTTGGACCATTCTTACGGGATCACACCAGACTTCCGGAAAATCTCCTTCCCACTCAAAATAAACCATGCCTTCTTTCTCTGCATATTCAAAATTTTGCACTACCGCACGAAGGACTTTGTCCATGGAAACCATTTCCTGCTTTCCGATAACACGTCCTGCCTCAGCATAGTCAAGCATGGTATTGATGAAAGAAAGCAGTTTGGTAAAAGTATCAGGAATCCTCTGAAGCATTTCATTCATCCCCTCATCCTCCAGAATTCCAGGATAATCATCACGAAGACGGTAAAGAAAAAAATTAAACAAACTGGCAGCTCCAACCACTGGAGATTTGAGATCGTGACTGACCATGTGGGTGAAATTGCTCAATTCCTGTTTTTGAGCCAACAGGTCACGATTGAGGTCTCTAACCTGCTGAAATGCATGACGGGTTCTAAGTGCGGAACGGACCCTCGCAAGCAACGCCGTCTGATCAACCGGTTTGACAAGGTAATCTACAGCACCTGCATCAAATGCATCCTGGAGGGCAGAAGTTTCGTCCCGAGCGGTAATCATTAGAACAGGCACCTCTTCGAAGTCTTTTTGGGACTTGATCTTACGAGTAGTCTCCACACCATCCATTCCGGGCATCATGATATCCATCAGTATACAATCAGGTTCTATAGCAGAGAGCATTTCCAGTGCTTCCTCTCCTGAAGAAGCTCCATGGATGTTGCAACGAAGCTTGCGAAGATGGTCTTCGACTACCAGTCGGTTGTTTTCCTGATCGTCAACAATCAGAATCTGGTCATGAGCAGACATTATATCATGAATCTAAAAGGGTCCCACAGAATGCGAGGTAGTTCATGAAAAAGCATTTATTGAGAGTATACGAATCTTAAGTGGACGTTCATTGGATGAAACATTATAACCCTAATCCAGACTCAATGATGGAACAATCCTATTTCAAAAAAAGGTAAAATATTCTGCTCAATGATTAGAGAGGGAACCTAAAACCAACAGCGAAGATCAGTCAACGCATAAGTTATGAAACATTATTTTTGCCAGGATGCCGGAAAAACAAACACCCAGGATGTTTGCTGCCAAGTCCAAGAACTCACCATGACGCCAGGGCACAAGAAGTTGTAATGCTTCAGTCAGTATTGAAAAGAAAACCGCAGCCAACAGGGATTTTCCAAACCTGGAATTTTTGAAATTCTTGAAGCTGTTGGTGCCTGCATTCAGGTAGCTCGCTCCTATGACCATGAAAATAAACACATGGATCACTTTGTCTGTCCAAGGTGACTCATCCTGAAGGGATTCGGGAATTTTCCAAAGTAAGACTAGGAGGATAAAAACACTCAGGGTCCCAGCTATTTTATAACGGAAAGTGATGGACTGCATCATAGCAGACCAAAGGAGAGTTTCTTTAAAAAAAATATTATCAGTTGCTTTGGTTCAAAGATGCAGTGGGCGTTTTGCCGTAGCATCCAGGGCCGCTTCTTTGACTGCTTCAGCAAAGGTCGGGTGAGCATGGGAGATGCGGGCAAGATCTTCTGTACTGGCACGGAATTCCAGGGCCACCACGGCTTCTGCAATTAAATCGGCAACCCTCGCCCCCATCATGTGGATGCCCAAAATTTCATCCGTGACCGGGTCGGCGAGGATCTTCACCAAACCATCAGTTTCCATCGCGGCTCGGGCTCGCCCCAACGCCCTGAAAGGGAAGCTCCCGGATTTATAATCCCTCTCTTCAGATATCAGTTCCTCTTCGGTATAGCCCACGCCAGCAGCTTCAGGCCAAGTATAAAGTACACTCGGAATATTTCGATAGTTCATGTGAGGCTTTTCACCGGCCATTGTTTCAGCAACAAAGACGCCTTCTTCTTCTGCTTTATGAGCCAGCATTGCTCCTTTGACCACATCTCCGATGGCATATATGCCTTGAACCGTTGTTTGGAGATTTTCATCGACTGGGACCCGACCTCTTTCATCGACTTTTAAACCTGCCGCCTCCAGATTGAGTCCCTCGGTATAAGGGTGCCTTCCGACTGCAACCAAACAATAATCCGCTTCAAATTCAACCTTCTCCTCTTTTTTATTCAGTGCGCTGATCAACACCTTGTTTTGAGAAGATTTGACTTCCTGAACGGCATGGCTGAGAAAAAACTTTATTCCTTGTTTTTTTAGAGTTCTTAACATTTCTTTACTCAGGCTCCCATCCATTGATGGTATCAGGCAGTCCAGATATTCAACCACTTGTACTTCAGAGCCCAAACGTGAATAGACCGAGCCGAGCTCCAGGCCAATAATTCCTCCTCCAATGACCAGCAAGCTTTTGGGAACTTCCTTCAATTTAAGAGCTTCCGTAGAAGTGATGATTCGTTGCTTATCTATTTCCACACCAGGGATGCTTGAAGGTTTGGAACCTGTTGCAATGATGACTTTTTCCGACTCGATTTGAATTTGGGTTCCGTCATCCCTTGTAATTTGAATTGATTGGGAGGAGAGAAATGCACCGTTTCCATGAAAAACCTCAATCTCGTTTTTTTTCATCAGGTATTCCACACCAGTACAGGTTTGTGAAACAACTTCATCCTTTCTCGCAAGCATCGACGGCCAGTTTAGACTAAGTCCATCGGTTTCAATCCCATGTTTGCCAAAATGCTTCAACGCATTGTGGTAGTGTTCACTTGAATCCAGCAGAGCTTTGGAAGGAATGCAGCCAACATTGAGACATGTACCTCCCAGGGTAGGATATCGTTCAATAATCGCGGTTTTCATCCCCAACTGGGCGCAGCGAATGGCGGCAACATAGCCACCCGGACCAGAACCGATTACAGTGGCATCAAATTTCGACATTAACGCTTTGATGGATAAAAATTATGAAAAAAGAAATTATTTAAGCACCTCTATAAATTCAACAGCAGGCCGTTCATTTAACGCATCTACTTTTCAGACTCCCAAAATCATCCGGGCAGGTGTTTCAAGCAGTTCTTTAAGCCGGACTAAAAAACTGACCGACTGTTGACCATCAATCAGTCGATGGTCATAGGACAGAGCTATAAACATTACCGGACGGATTTTGACTTCTCCATTTATCGCCATGGGTCTTTCCACAATATTGTGCATTCCCAAAATAGCTGCCTGGGGAGGATTGAGGATTGGTGTGGAAAGCATGGAACCAAAAACCCCACCATTGGTAATCGAGAAAGTCCCGCCTTCCATTTCTGCAAGACTCAATTGATTCTCCCTGGCCCTGGCTGCCAATCTGCGGATTTCCGTCTCGATTTCAGCAATGCTGAGTGTTTCAGCATTACGGATCACCGGAACCATCAATCCTTTTGGGGCACTAACGGCGATCCCCATGTCCACATATTCGAAGGAAACGATTTCTTCTCCATCGATCTGAGAATTGACTGCAGGGAACTCTCTGAGAGCCTCAGAACAGGCTTTGACGAAAAAACCCATGAAACCAAGCCTTACATCGTGTTTTTTCTCAAAACCATCCTTGTACTTTGACCTTAGATCATAAATCGACTGCATATCGATTTCATTGAAGGTCGTAAGCATCGCTGTTTCATTTTTAACAGAGACCAACCTTTCCGAAAGTTTTCTTCGCAAACGGGACATTCGCTGGCGCTTAACTTCACGCTGTCCGGAAGGAACAGAAACAGGAGAGGATGAAGATGGAATGGGTGTCGAATTTTTGACCTCAACACGAACTTCATGATTAGAAACTGGCTTTTCAGTGAGCTTCACATCATTCGTTGGCTCAGACATCGCATCACTAACATCCTGTTTTAGGATCCTACCCCCAGGGCCTGTACCTTCAATCTGACCTGCTTTCATTCCCTCTTGATTCATTATTTTCTGAGCCGCAGGAGAAGGGTGTCCTTTTGCGTAGACAGTCTCCTGGGAAGAAGACTTTTTTTCTTCAACTGGATCTCCTGGTTGATCTGATCCTAAAGTTGTTGTACCAATCTCTTCTACTGGGATGGAACCCGCCTTATCAGGGTCAATACTGCAGGCAACATCTCCAACATTGGCGGTCGCCCCCTGTTCCAGGAAAATTTTCAGTTTCCCAGCGACTTCTGCCACTAAAGGAAGGGTTGCTTTGTCAGTCTCAATCTCACATAGAGATTCATCGATCTGAACCAAATCACCATCCTTTTTGAGCCAATTTCCGATTTCAACTTCCGTGATCGATTCTCCCGGACTGGGAATTTTAATTTCATGAACAGACATGTTCTTATACTATTGATTTGTTAGCCGATACTGAACGCCCTTTCAATCAAAGCTTGTTGATTGAGAGTATGTTTTTTCACAAAACCTCCTGCAGGCGAAGAGGTCTCTTTTCGTGATACTAACTGGAGTGGTTTTGGGGTGAAACGGAATTTTCGATTCATGAAGCTCCAGGCTCCCATGTTCTCTGGCTCCTCCTGGACCCAACACCAGGTTTGACAATTTGGATAACGAGCAATCACATTTTCCAACTGTTTAATCGGCAATGGGTATAGCTGTTCAAGTCGGACAATTGCCACATGATCCTGTGCTTTTTCATCCTGAAATGCCTCAAGGTCATAAAAAACCTTACCTGAACAGAACAGCACTTTACGGACTTTCTCAGGTTCAACCTTGGTGTCATCGAGTACTTCCCTGAACCTTGATCCACTTATAAAATCTTGAAGCGGACTGGTGCATTTAGGATGTCGAAGCAGGCTTTTGGGGGTAAAGATGATCAAAGGTTTTCTGAAGGACTGATTCACTTGCCTCCGCAAGACATGATAAATATTTGCCGGTAGAGTGCAGTTGGCAATCATAAGGTTTTTGTCTGCACAAAGTTCCATATAACGTTCGATCCGGGCGGATGAGTGTTCCGGTCCCTGCCCCTCGTAACCATGAGGCAAGAGCATAACGAGACCGTTCATGCGGTGCCATTTGGTTTCTGCAGAACTGATGAATTGATCAAAAATAATCTGGGCTCCGTTTCCAAAGTCTCCAAATTGAGCTTCCCAGATCGTCAGACTTCTTGGTGTGGAATAGGCGTATCCAAATTCAAATCCAAGTACTCCGTATTCAGAAAGTAGAGAATTATAGACTGAAAAGGGTGCTTGCTTGTCTGAGAGGTGATTGAGTGGAACATATTTCGAATCTTCCTCCGTGGTAACAATTGCATGACGATGAGCAAAGGTCCCCCTTCCTGAATCCTGGCCACTGATACGGACAGGGCGGTATTCTTCCAGCATGGTCGCAAAGGCCATTGTTTCTCCGGCCCCCCAGTCAAGTATTTCTTTTTCCAGAATCATGGCCCTGCGTTCTGCATAGAGCTTTCGGATTTTAGGGAAAAAACTCATCTGTTCCGGAAGGTCAGTCACCCTCTGGGCCAACCTAAGAAAAGTTTCACGATCCACCCCAGTTTCTGGAGACTGTTCAAAATCAATAACTCCAGGTTGCCGAATTCCAGCCCATGCTCCTTCAAGAAAAGAGGTTGAAGCCGAAATTTCCTGTTTTTTCGTACTTTCCAGTCGTTCGGAAAGTTGTTTCTTGAAATCCTCAACTAACTTCTGAACCGCCGCTTCAGAAATCCTTCCATCCTGGATCAATCGTTGAGAATAAACCTTGAGAGGATTGGGGTGTTCAGCAATACGTTTATACAGAGAGGGTTGGGTGAAACGAGGCTCATCAGACTCATTGTGTCCATGTCGGCGATATCCGACGATATCCACAAAAACATCGCGATGAAATTTCTGCCGGAATTCCAGTGCAAGCTCTGTTACATAAGCAACAGCATCTAAGTCATCCGCATTGACATGAAACACGGGAGAAAGTGTGGTTTTCGCAACATCAGTACAGTAAGTACTGGATCTCCCCTCGAAATAATCCGCTGTAAAACCAACCTGATTATTGAGTACCACATGAACCGTTCCTCCAATGTGATACCCTGGGAGTTGTGACATCTGCAGTGTTTCATAGACAATGCCTTGACCGGCAATCGAAGCGTCTCCATGAATCAGAATCGGAACAAGTTTGTCTACATCACCATGATAACGTCGATCGATCTTCCCACGGGAAATGCCCGCAACCACAGGATTGACAGCTTCCAGGTGGGACGGGTTTGGTGTCAGGCTTAGGTGGACGGTATTGCCATTTCTAACGAGACGGTCACTGGAATGACCCATGTGGTATTTCACATCTCCATCAAATCCATCGGAACCCACCATCTTGCCTTCGAATTCCATGAAAATGTCTTCATAAGGCTTGCCCAGGATGTTGGCCAGTACATTCAGGCGACCCCGGTGAGCCATGCCGATGATGAATTCCTCAACACCTAAAAGCGCCCCTTTTTCAACAAGGGTGTCCAGCGCTGGAATTATTGCCTCAGATCCCTCCAGGGAAAATCGCTTCTGCCCCACAAACTTGGTGTGCAAAAAAGACTCAAAGGTCACTGCTTCATTTATTTTCTTTAAATGATCAACCTGTTCTTCAATCGAATATTCTGGAGCATTGGAACACGATTCCATCTTTTCTTCTAACCAACGTAATACTTCCGGATTTCTTACAAATTTATATTCTACTCCAACAGAACTGCAGTAAGTTTTTTCTAAGAAAGTGAGGATATTTTTTAAGGATGCCGGACCAATTCCAATCCTTTCTCCACTCTGGAATATCGTTTCCATATCCCCTTCTCCAAGACTGAAGTCTTCAAGGATGATCGGCATTTCGTGTATACGCCGAGGACGCACTGGATTTGTCCTGGCAAAAAGATGCCCCCGTTGACGGTAAGCATCGATCAGATTGCTCACCGCAATTTCTTTCTTTGAAATTGCAACTTTTTGATCCACAGGCGGCATACTTGAACGGTTCTCCCCGTTCTCATGAAATTCCGCCTTGGAAAATTCAAATCCCTGGAAAAAACACCGCCATTCAGGATCGACTGAATCTGGATTTTGACAAAATTTGAGGTATAACCCTTCTATCGCTGCTGGATCCCCATTACTCAGAAATGAACTCATAGCTCAATCGGATTGATCGCGTTTTAGTTTTTGCCGGAAGGTTTATTGAAGAGTTGATCTTATATCAAGCGTATACCCGAAATGGAACAAAAAACTCCTCTACTAAGATTCGCGAATGAAATTTTCTTGTTAAGACTTTTAAAAATATTCCGATAAGGAATCAAGTCCAGGGAAGGCCATACCCCAGGGACGGGGTCCTTATCTGATCAAGGAGGAATTTAGGCCCAAGGAGGGGCCAAACCTAAATTTTCAAGGAGTGATTATGATTTGTAACATAACCAGCGATTCGAATTCGTTCGATTATTTTTTGGAAGAAGCGTTGGTGAAGAAAAGTGTGGAACCTGTTGATGCAACTTTACCCAAAACAAGTCCTTTGCGATCTTTGATTTTCGTCAAGTCACGACATCAAAGAACGAATCCGACGGAATGAAGTGAAATCCCCATGCTATTACCTGCCCCTAGGGGCAGGACCCTTTCTTTAAACCAATCATCTTCAGCGAAGATGCTATCCTCTCCAAAGAATTTCTCAAATTCCCGAAATCCCACTATCTGTGACACCTTGGAGGCCCATTCAATCCTGCTTAACCTCATAAAATTCAATCTAGTTTAAAGTTTCCGTTGATCTTGCCTCTTCATTTTTTCTTGATTCCTGCCATTCAAGAAGTTCCTGCTGATTACGAGTTTTCGCTTCCTCGCTAAACTCACCTACCCATAGCATGACTCCCAGGAAAGAGATCAGAATCAGGTAATAGATGACATAGATCTTCTTTCCAGTTGCACTCCGTTCACTCCATTTTCGGCTATTGAGTTTTAATGGGTCATACCAAGACATAGAAAATTATTGTTGAAAGATAAGGTTAGTGGTTTACTATGATTTCATATGTTGATCCCATTATATTAGGTACAAATCATCACCTCGGCTAGTTCTTCTTTCCTTCTGTGTCATGACTAGATTTTTTCAATAACATCTGCCTTTGATAGAGATCGATTGACCATACCTAAAAGGTTCCCTATGATGAGGGTTACTTGATATATTCGTTTGTAAATCAAATCATTAATTGAAACCTAAGAGTGATTTTAATATTCACATTTCGGGGTTAATTTAAGATCCCGAATGCCTCGGCTTTTTGTTCAGCAAAGAGATAGTCTTCATCAAGCTGCAAGGCTTTGTTGAGGAAATTACAGACCGTTTCATTGATTTTGTATTTGATCAACAGGATCGTTTTTTGTGGAATAGTCTGTAGCAGGGAATCCAAAGCCCCGCCAATCAGAGCTTTGAAGAGTTCCCATAGCAGCCGTGCG
>Ga0066863_10000684_pt1 | contig 16467 bp, 14 predicted proteins | sample ETN02SmetaG_2_FD_65495 | JGI IMG/M metagenome (GOLD analysis project Ga0066863, IMG submission 65495) | Marine microbial and viral communities from oxygen minimum zone, Eastern Pacific Ocean - ETNP2014F10-02SV253 | ecosystem: Environmental > Aquatic > Marine > Oceanic ...
TGTAGATGGTAATTTTAATGAAGTTATATTCATATCAAGTTTATTCATACTTGCTGGTCTTGGTTTTAAAATAGCTGTAGTTCCTTTCCATGCTTGGGCTCCTGATGTTTATCAGGGTGCTCCAACACCTGTAACAACGTTATTGGCAGCAGCAAGTAAAGGAATGGGATTCATTGCAATATTTAGAGTATTTTCATTTACTTTGGAATCAGTATCTGATGAGTGGAAATTAGTTTTGGGCCTTATTGCTTTGGCTTCTATGACTCTTGGTAATTTAGCTGCAATATCACAGGAAGATATTGGTCGGATGTTAGCTTATTCTTCTATTGCACAGGCCGGATATATTATGATTGCAATACCAGCTATGACCGATGATGCTATGTCTGGAGCTATCGCACATACTTTGATTCATGCATTTATGAAAGGTGGTGCCTTTGTTGTAGTAGCTGGTCTGGGTGCAGTTGGTTTAGGTTACAGTCTTGATTCTTACAAGGGTTTGGCACAACGTTCACAGTTACTGGCTCTTTCTATGACTGTTTGTCTTCTTTCGTTAGTAGGTATTCCGCCGTTTGCAGGTTTTATCAGTAAATTCTTATTATTTTATGGTACACTTCAGGCAGGTTTATCTGGAGAAACCTGGATTATAGCTTTAGTAATTGCTGGTGTGCTTAATTCTGCATTATCACTGTATTATTATCTCAAGATAATAAGATATATGTATCTGCACGAACCTGTGGAAGATAAAGAAGTAGTATTCTCTAACTCCATAAGGTATGTTTCATTAGTAACAATATTATTATTGGGAGTTATTTTCCCATTGTATTGGCAATCTCTCTTTGAAATTTGTAAGGAGGCTTCAATAGCCTTAATGGGATGATTGATAAAAAAAGTGAAACATATTTACAATTTGAGAAATTGTGGGATGGCATTACTCCCAAAGGCAAGAATCATTCTAAAAAGGATACTTTTAGATCTCGAATGAAAAATTCATGTCAGCAGGAGGGTTTGGAATTTAGTAAAATCAATTCATATTTTATATTTTCAGGTGACAGTAAGAAATTAGATTCAGATACACGAATGGATGGTGACGTAAAAATATCTAAACCACCTAGACGTCATTTAAGAAAATTTTAGTATTTATCGGTAGCAATCAGTTCACTAGCAAATGAGAGTGGTACTTGTTCTAATAATTTTTTGGAAGCTGAATCTGGAACTTTTTCTAGAAATTTCATTGACATGTCTTGCCAAGGTTGAATTAAACTCTCAAATACCTCTTGAGCGTGTCTGATTTCTACACTTTCAATTAATTTCTCAGAGTTTCCGTTAAAGATAAACTCATTTACCATTTCTTGGTATTGTGGATAATTGGTTAGTTTTGTTAAAGGTAGAGTTGGTATTTTCAGAGCTAAATCACCAACTGGTGTTTTTGTTAACAAAGAATTTCTTAAGTCCAGGAAGTCATCAGCTATTTGGTACAAAATACCAACACACTCACCATATTTATACATGTCAAGAGCAAGATCAGTTCTTGGAGAAACTAAGGTACCTAATTCAGCAGCAGTACTATAGAGAGCTCCTGTTTTTCTTTTAATCCTATCAAGGTATACAGCTTCAGAATAATTCTTTTTATCGGTAAAATCAGCAATTGCACCTTCTGATAAATTTCTAGCACACCTTGCCAGTGATTTTCCTGTGGCTAACGAGACTGCACCGTGCAGTGAGCCTGTTGCGACCATCAAATCAGCAACTAATACCGAGGTTCTTGGTCCAAGTTCATTCCATAATGATGGTGCAGATCTCCTAAATTTATCACCATCTATCCAGTCATCATGTATTAGCGCTCCACAATGAACTAATTCAAGAGCCATACTACATTCAAAAGCTAAGTGTGTATCTCCCCCTAAAGCATCTGAAACTAATTTACACAATACAGGTCTTAGTCGTTTACCACCTTTTAGACCTTTTTCAAGGAGACTAGCTACTTCTTGAGGTTCTTTAGTAATTTGTCTTCTTAAATGATCATTAAAATCGTTTTTCACTTGATTATAGTAATCCTTTAATTCATCAGATATTGTCAATATTGGTTTAATTTCTTCCTTCTGTTTCATTTTTTGTATTCCAAATTAAAATAATCAATATTTTTTCTTCATATGTACTAGTATATAAATATGCTCATTGTGCAAAAGTGTTCTCTATCAGTAATTTACTTTTTGGAGAGGTTTGATATAATCTTCTTCCCCTTCTTTAAGTGAATCAATTGCAGCCCTTGCACCAGTAAGAGTCGTTATGAATGGTATACCTAATTCCACGGCAAGTCTCCTCATTTGAGCACCATCTGTTGCCGCCCTTCTTCCAGTAGGCAAATTTATGATTAAATCTACACTTCCTTTTCTCATAATTGACAAGATATCAGGCTGTCTTCTGTCTGATATTCTCCATATAACTTTACAATCTATTCCACATTTTCGAAGTGATGCTGCAGTTCCTTTAGTGGCTATTATGCTAAATCCATGACCTACTATATCTTTAGCTATATCTTCAAAATCCAATTTTAGTTTATTGGAAATTGACAAGAAGACAGTACCTTTAGTTGGCAATCTCTTATTTCCTCCTTTCATGGCTTTTAGATATGCCGTTCCAAAGTTAGGTCCATGCCCCATAGCTTCCCCGGTCGATTTCATTTCAGGACCAAGTACTGTATCTAAACCAGTCAATTTTAGCCAAGAAAATGTTGGGACTTTTACAGATGCTCCCTTCATAGGGATTGTCTTAGGTATTTTATCCAATTTATCTCCAAGCATTGCATTGACTGCAATTCTTGCCATAGGATATCCTGTAGATTTACTAACAAATGGTAAAGTTCTGCTAGCTCTTGGATTTGCTTCTAAAAGGTAGATTAAGTCATCTTTTACTGCAAGTTGTAAATTTGCGGCACCTACTATATTCAATCTTGTTGCAACTTTACGAGATATATCCTCTACATCTTTTATGTTTTTCTTAGAAAGAGATTGTGCAGGCATTACGCAAGCACTGTCCCCTGAATGAACTCCAGCCATCTCAATTTGTTCCATAATAGCTCCAATTATTACATTTTTACCATCTGATACTAAATCAATATCGAGTTCAATAGCGCCTTCAAGGAATTTATCAACTAATACGGGTTTTTCAGGGGAGGCATGAGCTTCAAGTTTTAGGTATTGATTTAGTTGCTTTGAATTATGAACTATTTCCATTCCCCTACCTCCTAGAACAAAAGATGGCCTGACTAAAACAGGAAATCCAATTTCGTTAGAATATTGAATAACTTCCTCGGAACTTTTTGCAGCCGCCCATTTAGGCATGGCAATACCTGCCTTTTCCATTAAATCTCCACACTTTCCACGATCTTCTGCCAAATCCATATCTTTAACTTTTGTACCTAATATTTTTGTCGGAAGCTTCTCTTTTCGTATGTATTTATCTATGTCAGATGCCAGGTTAACGGCAGTTTGACCCCCTAGTTGAAGAATAATACCATATGGCTTTTCCAAATCTAATATCTCAAATATAGATTCCTTATCTAACGGTTCAAAATAAAGTCTATCGGAAGCATCAAAATCGGTTGAGACGGTTTCAGGATTATTATTTACAACAACAGCTTCGTAACCGGCATTTCTTGCAGCTTGAACGCCGTGCACAGTTGAATAATCAAATTCAATACCTTGACCTATTCGAATAGGACCAGATCCAAGTATGACTATACTTTTTCCAATTTTAATATCAATTGGATTATCGGCATATGTTGAATAGAAATAAGGTGTTTTAGCTTCAAATTCTCCTGCACATGTGTCTACAATCAAGAAGCTGCTTTTTATTTTATTTTCTTTTCTTTGTTTTCTTATTCTTTCTTGTGATATTTTTGTTAGGTGAGCTATTTGTTTATCCCCAAATCCATTTCTCTTTGCCTTTAACAGTAATTTGTTCTCTAATTTCTTTCCACATTTAGATAGTTCTATTTCGAGTTTAACTAATTTTGCTATTCGGTCTATAAAGAAGGGGTGAAAATCAGATATTTCACATGTCTTTTCAATAATTTTTTGTGTAGCCTTATTTTTTCTCAAATATGCCCATATTGCAAGCAGTCGTTGATCATTTGGAATGCGTATCTTTTCTTCTAGTTGTTTTTGACTCCAGGTCACATCTTCCGGATATCCTACACCTTGGCCAATTGATCTCCATGCTTTCATCAGAGATTCTTCAAAAGTTCTACCAATAGACATTGTCTCACCTGTTGATTTCATTTGAGTTCCCAATTCCCTATCTGCTAATTTGAATTTATCAAAAGGCCACCTCGGTATTTTAGTAACTACATAATCTATAGACGGTTCAAAGGCAGCACTTGTATTTCCTGTAACTCTATTAGGTAACTCATGTAACATATTTCCCAGTGACAACATCGTAGAAATGCGAGCTATTGGTATTCCCGTAGCTTTTGATGCTAATGCAGAGGATCTTGAAACTCTAGGGTTAACTTCAATCAAAATATATTCTTGAGTTTTTGAATGGTATGCAAATTGCACATTACACCCTCCCACAATGCCAAGACTCTTAACAACTTTGAGTGCTGAAGTCCTTAGTTTTTGATAGGCCTTTTCGGGCAAAGTTAGGGCTGGAGCTACAACAATAGATTCTCCAGTATGTACTCCCATTGGATCTAAATTTTCCATTGAGCAAACTACAATGGCATTATCATCAGTATCTCTTAAAACTTCAAATTCAAATTCTAGCCATCCTAATATTGATTCTTCGATTAGAAGTTGTTTTACTGGTGATAATGCTAATCCTCTTCCAGCAATAATCTCCAGTTCTTCTTCACTGTATGCTATACCTCCTCCAGTTCCTCCGAGGGTAAAAGCTGGTCTTACAACAACAGGATAGTTCAATTTTTCAGCTAAGTTTAATGCATCATCAATAGTATTAGCTATTCCACTTTCAGCGACCGGTTCGCCGATTTCCACCATTCTTTTCCGGAAGAGATCTCTATCTTCTGCCATCTCAATAGATTCTAAAGAAGTTCCTAACATTTTGACATTATATTTTTCTAGTATCCCTGCCTCATGTAATCCAATTGCCAAATTAAGGCCAGTTTGACCACCCATTCCAGGTATTATTGCATCAGGTTTTTCCTTTTCGATAATTTTAGCTAAGGATTCAACAGTTAATGGTTCAATATAGACTATATCTGCAGTGTCTGGATCTGTTTGTATAGTTGCAGGGTTTGAATTTACTAGTATTACTTTGTGACCATCTTCTCTTAAAGCTGAACAACATTGGGTTCCAGAATAATCAAATTCTGCTGCTTGTCCAATGATTATAGGGCCAGCTCCGGGAACTAATATTTTCATTTTATCCATCTATCATCTCCTTGACTTTTTCAAATAAAACATTTGCATCCATAGGTCCCGGTGCAGCTTCGGGATGAAATTGTACAGACCAACAGTTATTTGCTTTAATTCCTTCACAGGTATTGTCATTTAGATTTATGAATGTTTCCTGAACATTCTTTGGTAATTCATGTAGAGCAAAACCATGATTTTGGGATGTAATATACACTACTTCATTTTGAATATCTTTAACAGGTTGGTTTCCTCCTCGGTGTCCATATTTTAGCTTGTAAGTTTTACCGCCTAAGGCTAATCCCAAGATTTGATGTCCCAAACATATTCCAATGACTGGAATTTCATTTACGATATCTTTTATTGTATTTACGATTGGAGCCAAATCCGGATGGTCTGGATCACCAGGACCATTGCTTAGGAATATTAGATCTGGTTTTGTCTTTTTAATTTCAGTTAAAGAATAATTCCATGGAACTACAGTTACTCTATTTTTCATTGAAAGGTTTGTAACTATAGATTGCTTGACTCCCCAGTCATAGAGAGTAACTCTTGGGCCTTTACTTCCTTCCTTATAAATTTTTGATGTAGATACTTTAGCAACTAGGTTTTCTTCAGATGGCCATGACATGTTTGCAGCACGTTTTACACCTTCTTCTGGAGTTATAGTCCCATCTGTACACATTACTGATCTCAATGTACCAACCTCCCTTGTCATAATGGTTAGTTCTCTAGTGTCAATTCCTTCTATTGCAGGTATCTTTTCTTTCTTAAACCATTCATCTAGATTCATTTCGCCCTGATAGGGGTTGCGACACCATTCTTTTACGATACAGGCTTGCGTTTGGATTTTCTTAGATTCATAAGATTCTTTATTACAACCATAATTTCCAATTTGGGGAAATGTAAACATTAAAATTTGACCAGCATAACTAGGGTCAGTAAGAGCCTCCTGGTATCCAGTCATTGATGTGTTGAAAACTAGTTCTCCTTCTATGGTTTTTTCATAACCAAATGACTCACCAAAAAAAACTGAACCGTTCTCTAGTGCTATCCATCCCTGCATCTAGGAAGAACTAGTTCGAGGGGGGCTTAAAACTAGAGCGGTTCAAGGCTCTCGAGGAATTCCTTTTCTGTGAAGTGTAATCTGGAAGGAACTACAAGGCTGTGCGGTTCATTTCCTAAATCCGTCTTTGCCAAATTCTTTATTTTTCCATACCATAATTTTTGATCTTCTCGGCCTACTCTAGCGGCAGCTGCAACTTTTATTTCTCCAGATATTTTCGCTTCGATAAGTTGCCATGCAGCCTGCGATGCAGTCATGTAGATAGGGTCCTTATCTGGTTGGTCTGCTTTGATATCTAATAATACTAATGTATGGTTACCATTTTTCATATTTGCTTTTATTTTATCGATTGGACTTAATGGTCTATAATTTCCTTCAGGAAGAACCAGCGTTGCCACAGGTCCAAAATTATAGTGCTGTAATCCTAATACACCTGCAACAGCAGTAAGTACAGATGCATTGTGTATCACGTGATATTCAATATCATTTTTTTTACAATCTAATAAGAGACTGACATGAGTTGTAGCTGATAAAGCATCTCCAACAATAAGTAATATTACATTTTTTTCTTTGGCTAGATCAATTAATTCTGTAGGTTCTTCAACTTGGCTTCTGGAAAGATGTATGGGTTCTTTTTGGGACTTTAATTTTACCCATTCTAATGTTTCTGAATGTATGGGGGAAGTGTAAGTTTCATAAAATATATAGTCTGATAAGCTCAGAGCAATTACGCCATCCATTGTTATTGAATTTGGTCCACCGAGACCTAGACCAATCATTGTTAACATGAAGTCTTATTTGAGGCTCTCTTAATTAGTTACTATGGCAGTATCACAAGATTCGTTAGAGTTTCATACGAATCCTAAATCTTTTCTGGATATTACGCATCAAGTCCAGGATTTTGTTACAAAATCTAATATTAAAAATGGAGTTTGTAATTTATTCATAAAACATACAAGTGCAAGTTTAGTTATTCAGGAGAATTATGATCCTTCTGTAAGGCAAGATTTTGAGACTATCTTTTCGAATTTAGCTCCTGAAGATTTTCCTTATGTTCATAATATGGAAGGTAAGGATGATATGCCGGCACATATTCGTTCAGCTTTGACTAGTACTTCTGAGACTATTCCAGTAGTGAATGGGAAGTTGTCATTAGGTACTTGGCAAGGAATTTACATTTGGGAACACAGAGACCAAACTCATAATAGGAAGGTAATGGTTAGTATGGTTGGTGAATAATGGCAAAAGATCTATTAGAGATGCTCGTTACCACGATAAAGATTATTCATGTAGTTGGTAGAACAGTTGAAGTTGCTGCCGGGGTAATAGGGCTTGCAATAGAAAGCGCAAATTCACGTAAGTTTCAAGGAAAAAAATATGATGTGGAATGGATAGACATTAAAAAAACAGAATGGATTGATGTCAACTGTAAAAATAACAAAAAATTATATGATGTAAATGGTAATATAATTGTAATTGGAAAGCCTAGTCCAAAAATACATACAATGGCTACGTATGATATGAATGGAAATCTGATAGATGATTCTCCTGTAAAAGTTAAGAAAGTAACGAAAAAAGTGATTTTTATGGATGTAGAGGACAAGAAAGATGAAAGAGGGAAATTGAAAAAATTGTACCGGGACGGCTACCTTTCCAAATTAAGATATAATCAGCTCATGAGGGACTTAAAAAATCAATAAATGGAATTTAGCCAATACAAAGCAAACGCAATGAAAAAACTAGATTATGCCAAATCAGAAGGTTTAGTTGATGAAGGTGTAATTGAAGTTCTTAGTGCCTTCAATTCACATCCAGACATTTTCACTACTTCTAGTTGTGCAGGTAGGTTGCAATTGATTGTTCTTCCCGATATAGGCCGTAAAGATTCAGTTGAATTAAGGAAGACATGGCATAGGCCTGTTGAATTTGAAGAGGTTAAGGAAGCTCTTGACAGTTTGGACATTCCTGTCAATTCAATTGTTATTCTTCAAGGCCAATCACCAATTTTCCATGTAGCTTGTAGGACTATGGAATTAGCTCAAAAATTCAGAGGAATAGTTCACAGCCAGGGATGGAAATATTCTTCATTAATTACAGGTAATGAAGATAAATGGGTTGTAGAAATTCTTTCTGCAAATAGAATTGATAATTTACTTTATCGCGATGGTGTTATTGATAAACCTAGTGATGAACGTCTAAAATTCATAATTGAGGAGTCAAACAAGATACTTGTCAAAGCTCAGGCGAGATTAGAAGCTTTAGAATATATACCGTCGGGTTTGTAGTAACAATATGAAGGCACTCTACTTTGAAGAACATGGTGAACGGGAAGTATTGCAGTATGGTGATTTACCAGATTTAGAAAATAAAGCAAATAATATTCTAATCAAGGTAGAAGCATGTGCTTTGAATCATTTAGATGTGTGGATTCGCAAGGGTTGGCCTGGGCTCAATCTAGAAATGCCACATATTGGAGGTAGCGATGTCTCAGGTACTGTTGTTGAAGGCAATGGTCAATGGAAAGAAGGTGACAAAGTAGTTGTTGATCCAGGAATATCTACAAAAGAAGATTCTTGGACAGAGAAAGGTATGGATAGTATGAGTCCAGGATATCGTATTCTTGGTGAGCATATTAGTGGTGGATGTGCAGAATATGTATCAGTACCTACAGAGAACGTTCACAAGCGTCCCGAAGGTATGACAGCTAGTCAGGCTGCAGCACCACTTCTTGCAGGTTTAACGACCTATCGAATGCTTGTAATCAGAGCAGGAATACAGAAAGGTGACAATGTATTGGTTATGGGTTCTGGTGGTGGAGTCAATTCACTATCTATCCAAATAGCTAAACATTTTGGTGCTGAAGTACACGTTGTAGCCGGTGGGGCTGAAAAGAAAGCTAAGGCAGAAGAGTTAGGGGCGTCATTTGTTGTTGATTACAAAGCAAATGAGAATTGGCATAAAGAATTGTTTCCAGTTATCGGAAGAAAAGGGTATGATATTGTAGTAGATAACGTTGGTAAGCCAACTTGGTCAAGGTCTATTCTTCTTTCAGGTATAGGTGGTAGAATAGTTACAGTAGGAAATACAAAAGGCCCAATAGCTGAAACAGATATCCGTCATGTTTTCTCAAAGCAATTATCTATTCTTGGATCTACAATGGGTTCACATTCAGACTTTGCAGAATTGTTAAAATTATTGAATTCTGGAGCAATAACTCCAGTAATTGATTGCGAGATCCCTCTTTCTGATGGTGTAAAAGGTCATCAAATATTAGAAGAAGGAACTATGTTTGGTAAAGTTATTCTTGTACCACAATAGGGATTATTATCGAGAAGGTTGTCCCCTCTCCTTCTTGACTTTCAACTTCCATGACTCCTCCCATCATTTCCGTCATTTTCTTACTTATTGGAAGTCCAAGCCCAGTCCCACCGTAATCCTTTGATGTTGAGGACTCAGCCTGTGTAAATTCTTCGAAGACCTTACCTAGTTGCTCCGCATTCATTCCTATTCCCGTATCAGTTACGGCAAATCTTACCTTCTCGTCATATTTAGTTATTCCCAATGTAACTGTACCTTTCTTTGTGAATTTGGCAGCATTACTGATCATATTGAATAGTATCTGCCTAAGTTTTGTTTGGTCGTTTACAAGTTTTCCAATATCATCTGACTTCTCTATTACAAAATTATTTCCATTCTTTTCCACCAATGGTTTAGCAGTTGCTTCTATTTGTTTGATATGATTTTCGAATTCAAACTCTTCGACATGCAATTCCATTTTCCCAGCTTCTATCTTTGAAAGATCCAGTATGTCGTTTACTAGTGTTAGGAGATGTTCACCCGAAGAGTTAATTTTGGTTAAGTCTTCTGAATATGCATCTAGTCCATCATCCTCAGCATCATCCTTTAACATTTCACTGTAACCTAGTATTGCATTTAGTGGAGTTCTCAGTTCATGACTCATATTAGCGAGGAATTCGGATTTTGCTTTGGTAGCATTCTGTGCCTGTGTCCTCAAAAACTTTAGTTCTTCTGTTTTCATGTAGTCTATTCTATTTTTGAATTCGTTTGACCTTTTGACAAAGACTCCATAAACAAAAGGCATGACGAATAGGTAAGGAACTTGTTCTCCTAATAAAATCCCACCTTCTAAAAGATATATCAAAAAAGCAGACACTGATGCTAGAACTATGAAAAAACTATTTAGAAAATCAACAGGATATATTGTGAAATATAGAAGAGTTAAGAGAGGAAGAACAGCTACCCCTGGGCCAAAAACTGCATTCTCATCTATGTGATAATGATAAGCTCCGTTTATCATTAATATTGGAATTACTAAGGTGAAATAAGGTTCGTAATATTTTTTCCTATTTACTTCAGATAAAATCAATATGTAAACTGTAATTGAACAGATAACATGTGTAAAAATATAAAGTGGCTGAACACCCAAAGATTCTCCAAATATTTTGACATCATCCATAATAACTAATAAGAATATTATGTGTCCTAGTAACATTAGATTCCAAATATAGTTGCTGTTTTTCCCCCATTTCATTTCCTTATATTGATTTTCTAATTCTTCATCATTGAATTTACAAGTTAACCTGTTTATGTTTTCTTCCAGCTCAGCCATTATTGTTTATCCTCAACGGCAATAGGTATTATGATAGAAAAGGTTGTTCCTTTCCCCTTTTCACTTTTGACTTCCATATGTCCTCCCATCAATTCTGTCATTTTCTTGCTGATTGGGAGGCCTAGTCCAGTACCTCCATATTTCTTTGAAGTTGAGGTCTCGGCTTGAGTGAATTCTTCAAAGACTTTATCTAACTGTTTTTTGTTCATTCCTATTCCTGTATCAGTTACATCAAATCTAATATTTTTCTCTTCAAGATTCACATCTAATGTTACGGTTCCTTTTTCTGTAAATTTTGCAGCGTTACTCAGCATATTGAATAGTATTTGACGAACCTTAGTCTGATCATTTTTCAGATTTAGTTTCTTAATTTTAGTTGTGATAATAAATTTATTTCCATTCTTTTCTACCAATGGTTTGGCAGTTGCTTCAATTTGTTTTAGGAGGTTTTCGTATTCAAATTCTTCTATAAATAATTCCATTTTTCCAGCTTCAATTTTTGACAGGTCTAGAATATCATTTATCAATGTCAAAAGGTGATTTCCAGAGGAGAATATTTTTTCGAGGTCCGTTGAGTAAGCATCTAATCCATCATCTTCGGCATCTTCTTTCAACATCTCACTATATCCAATTATAGCATTTAGTGGAGTTCTAAGTTCATGACTCATTTTGGCCAAAAAATCTGATTTTGCTTGGTTAGCAGACTGCGCTCCCTCCATAGCAATTTGTAAATCATCTCTCTGCTTTTTCATTATTTTATCAGTTTTTTCAAGGCTGTCCATTAAAACATTGTAGTGATACCCAAGTTGGCCAGCTTCAGTAAATAAATCCTCAGGCCCTCTAACTGAAAGGTCTCCTGTATCATTTTGATATTGCATTATTTTGAGTAGATCAATCTGGTCACTGCTGGAATCATGTTCTGCAATGTTTAGGCCTATATCTTCTGCTTCTTTATCGACTCTTAAAGGATAGTAGGAGTTAATTGTTTTCATCATAACATAACTAACTGTAAATGTGTAAAATCCAACTGAAATTATTCCTATAATTTGAGCTATGAGTTGATTAACTCGTATCCAGGATGTATAATCATTCAAGTTAGAATTTTCTATTATGTAAGTTTCACTTGCAAATAAAGGGACCATTAAAGTACCGAATATTCCAGCACCCAAATGAACTGGTATTGCTCCTACTGGGTCATCAAGTTCTACTTTTTCTAAAAGTCTAGTAACGTAAAGTGCTATCATTCCTCCACCAGCTCCAATGATTACAGAACCTGCAGGCGATATCCAATTTGCACTTGCAGTTACTGCAACTAATCCTGCTAGTAGACCATTGATAAGGTCACCAGCCGGAGCAGTCTTATTCTGAACTCCCCAAAATATTAAGCATGCAACAATACCGGCGGCTGCAGCTAGGAATGTATTGAGAAGAATTTTTGGGACAGCCTCATCCAAAACTAGATTGCTTCCTCCATTAAAACCGTGCCAACCGAATCCTAAGAGGAGTGCACCTAGTACAGAAAGAGGTAAATTACTCGGAGAAAATTTCCGAGCTTCTCCATCAATAAATCTGCCAGTTCTAGGGCCAATAATTAGCACAATTGCCAATCCAATCCATCCGCCTGTTGAATGAACAATAGTTGAGCCTGCAAAATCATGAAATCCTATATCACTTAACCAACCAGTAGTTCCATCACCCCCATATTCTATATCGGAGTTAGCCCATGCCCAATGACCTACGACAGGATATAGAATAGTGCCAACAAAAGCTGTAATAATCAAATAACTATTGAACCTTAGCCTTTCAGCTACAGATCCTGAAATTATGGACGCTGCCGTCGCACAAAACATAGATTGAAATATAAAGAAAGTCATGGCTGAACCACTAGTTTCGGTGTCTGATGGATCGAACAAAAATTTATCAGTCCCAAAAAGACCACCAGTACTAGATCCAAACATGAGTCCATATCCTATAATCCAGTAGCAGACAATGGAGATACCAAAATCCGATACATTTTTCAAAGCTACATTTATATTATTCTTATTTCTTATGATTCCAGATTCTAAACACATGAAACCAGCCTGCATCATAAATACCAGAACAGCACAGATTAACATCCAAAGTAGATCAATATTCATTGCATTTTTTTCAATGGTTTCATCTGTTGCTTTAACTGTTTGAAAAACATTTACTAAGATTATAAAAGTGAATGTAAATATCATCAATCGTTTTAGGTTTGTGATATACTGAAACATTAATAACCTATGAATTTATCTATTTAATATATTAGCATATAATTTAATATATCGCATTTTTTGGGATGCGATGGATGGTTTTGATGATGAAGAGTGGGCCGAGATGCAGGAGATGTACATTAATTTCACTTCTAAGGAGTTAGAAAAGATACAGAAAGGTATGGATACAGCTACGATGGAGTCACTAAGGACATTTGGTCATAACATAAAGGGGAGCGGCGGGATGTATGGTTTTGATAGAGTAACTGAGCTGGGAGCCAAGATAGAGACTGCTGCAAATGAGAATAAATTAGAAGATATTAAATCTTTTTTTAAGGAGTTAAAAGATTTTCTAGATGAGGAAATGAAAAAATGATATATATGGGTGGAGATAGCTAAAAATGACTAATGACGGACTTCCAAACATTTTAGCAGTTGATGATGATTATGCGGTTCGAATGGCTATGGAATTCATGTTTAAAAAATGGCCAGAGTATAATCTAGTTTTGGCTGAAGAGCCTAATGAAGCTTTAGAGAAACTAGAAGAAAGAGAATACATGATGATGTTTAGTGATATCAATATGCCTGGTATGACTGGTCTTGAGTTATTGGAAATAGTTAAACAAAAGCAACCAGACTTACCAGTATTTATGTTAACTTCTGAAACGGATATTCAAAATTCAATAACTGCATTTCGTTTTGGTGCTATGGATTATATTCTGAAACCTATGACAACAGCGACTGTTAGAGGAGCTATAGACAAAGCAGCTCAATATGTAGAGGAATTGGAGAGCAAAAAATCAGGTGTTGTTGATTTAGATAATTTCAGAGATTTAGTAGAGAATTTTTCTCCCGAAAAAATGGGACTTAATGAGTCAGGATCTAAAAGTGCTGAATTCACTAAATTAGTGAATGTACTGCAAGATAAGTTAATACATCCAGGTAAGGTTGGTAGAATTCATAACTTGTTTTTGCTATCTAAGTCAGGTATTGTGATATCAAATTTCTCAGCTAAAGATGTAGAAAAGACCGATGTTGATATTTTAGGAGGTATGTTTACTGCAGTAAAAGATTTCATGGAAGATGCTGTGAGTGCCAGTACTACATCCTCGTTGAATGATATTCAATTCGGAAATTTTCATGTGAAATTTGCTTCGGGAGCTTATTGTGAATTAGCTATAGTTTATACAGGAGTGTTAAACGAAGAAGCAGAAGATGCGATTACTGATACATTAATAGCATTTGAGTTAGAGAATATGGAAACACTGGATAATTGGGATGGAGATATTTCTAGTTTTGGAGAATCTACAAAAATGTTGGAAAAGTTATTTGGTGATATAGATAAAGAGAAGAATTAAATTTTCTTTAATATAGAAATAATATGGCTTGTACTAGGGCCATAAAATTTCACTCTTTCAAACTTTTCAACATAGAATCCCTTACTTCCCATTAATTCGGAGAATTTCTGAGGAATACTCCCCCAATCGCTTCTGCTTTTGAATCCTAACCAATTATTGCGATATGCTTCGTGGAATATGATTATGCCTTTTTCATTTAAACATTTATGAGCATGATTTAGGAAATCTATAGTATTGCCAATATATCCTAGATGTATAACATCTGCTTTTGCTTCTATATTTCTGCAGTCGTCATTAATTATTTCCATATTTCCCACATTATTGTTTTTAGCATTCAGATAGAGATATTCAATTGATTTAGGATTTTTATCAACAGCCATCACCTTTGCGTTTGGGTATCCTTTTGCCATTTGTATTGCAAAATAGCCTATACCTGCAAAGTAATCTATAATCACTTTTGGGTTATTAAATGTATAAAATTCAGATACTTTACCTGGCCCTGACAGAGCTGATCTCCACCCTGTATTTCCTGGAGACCACATAATTTCAGCTAAATCCAACTTGTATTTTACGCCATATTCAGATATCTCAGTAATAGTTTCATTTCCATATAATAATTCTATATCTTCAGGTTTTCTGAGTTCTCCTGTTATTTTCTTTTTTTGAAGTATTGATTTTACATTCAAGACTTCAGCATAAATTCTAGCCACTTTTTTTCTTTTTTTAGATTCTAGTTCAGACAAATCTAGGATCACTATATCTCCTATTTTTTTCCATTTGTTTGGTAATTTAGAATGGATTTTAGGATTAACTTTGCTGATTATTTTTTCAAAGGGATTCATTCTTCAGTTAGCTTCCGGAGAATGGCAAGTTCTGATTTCCACATTTCAGGTCCTCCCGGTGTTTCTAAATATCCTGCCAAGTGTTGTAGCTTTTTTTCTTGCATGAAACTTTTGAATGTCTTTTTACCCAATTTCCCCATTCCAATATTGTCGTGTCTGTCTACTCTTGATCCCAATTCACTTTTTGAATCATTAAGATGAAGAGCTACTAAATATTTCATACCAACTATATTATCAAAATCATCCCATATGTTATCAAATTTATTCCTCCAGTCATAACCAGAGGCCCATGCATGCTGAGTATCAATACAGACTCCAACTCTTTTTTTTTCATCTACGTTATCTATTATATGGCGTATTTCTTCGAATTTTATACCTACATTAGTTCCTTGACCTGCTGCATTTTCTATAACTAATTTAGATTCATATCCTTTTGTTTCTTCCAAAGTTTTGTTCATATGGTGGGCTATCCTTTCCAGGGCATCATATCTCGTCTGTTTGTCATCCCTCATGTTTTTTTTTGGATGTGTATGAGAACCAGGGTGGAAATTAAGATATGCAACACCTAAAGCTTCACAACGATGATATTCTTCTAAGAATGCTACTTGCGCTCGTTTTCCTTTTGTTTCATCTGGGCTTCCCATATTAATTAGATAAGAGTCATGAATCATTAGAGGACCTAAGTCCGTTTTTGACAGTGGTTCTTTAAACGCAGTAATTTCTTCATCAGTTAGCGGTTTTGCAATCCATTGCCTCTGATTCTTACTGAACATTTGGAATGTGTCAGCTTCTATTTCTAAAGCCCAGGGGATTGCATTTTGAAGTCCTCCTGCAACGCTTACGTGAGCTCCTAATCTCGACAATTCTAGAATAGGTATTGCAGCACAAGCTCTAGGAATTGCACAAGGAGCATATGAAGCAGCACTAAAATATTCAAAAGAAAGAGAAACATTTGGAAAACC